>Ga0114934_10001437_pt1 | contig 15490 bp, 15 predicted proteins | sample 4SBtaG_2_FD_99695 | JGI IMG/M metagenome (GOLD analysis project Ga0114934, IMG submission 99695) | Deep subsurface microbial communities from Kolumbo volcano to uncover new lineages of life (NeLLi) - 4SBTROV10_white metaG | ecosystem: Environmental > Aquatic > Marine > Volcanic ... | reverse complement strand
AAGGGTCTTTTCAATAAAGGCCCCATTTTTATTTTAACCCTTATCCAAAGGAGGTTTTTATGGAGGCCAAAAAGATTCTACTTACAGAGGACGAGATGCCGAGGCAGTGGTACAACATTCTGGCAGACATGCCTACACCCATGCAGCCACCTCTGCATCCCGGAACTGGCCAGCCTGTAGGGCCAGACGATCTGGCACCTATTTTCCCCATGAACCTGATTGAACAGGAGGTCAGCACCGAGCGTTGGATCGATATTCCCGAAGAGGTTCTCGAAGTCCTGAGAATCTGGAGACCCTCTCCTTTGGTAAGGGCCTATGCCTTGGAAAAGGCTTTGGATACACCCGCCCGAATCTACTATAAAAATGAGAGCTACAGCCCTCCGGGAAGTCATAAGCCCAACACGGCTGTACCACAGGCCTACTATAACAAGATTGCCGGGACTAAACGTATCACCACTGAGACAGGCGCCGGTCAGTGGGGGAGTGCCTTGAGCTTCGCCGGTGCCATGTATGGAATCGAAATAGTCGTTTTCATGGTTAAAATCAGCTATCAGCAGAAACCCTATCGAAGGCTGATGATGAATACCTGGGGCGCCACATGTTATGCAAGCCCCAGCACAAAAACCGAGTCGGGACGCAAGATCCTCGAAAAGGACCCCGATACCCCCGGGAGCCTTGGCATTGCCATCAGCGAGGCAGTGGAAGCTGCCGTGTCGGATGAAAACACCAAGTATGCCCTTGGAAGTGTTCTGAACCACGTCATGCTACACCAGACCGTCATCGGCCTCGAAGCTCAAAAACAGTTAGAGAAGATAGGGGATTACCCCGACATCGTTATTGGATGCGCCGGTGGAGGAAGCAATTTTGCAGGGCTGAGTTTCCCCTTCGCCAGGGATAAAATTTTCGGTAAAGATATAAAAATCATTGCAGTGGAGCCCATGTCATGCCCCACCATGACAAGGGGACCTTTCGCCTACGATTTCGGGGACACTGTCCAAAAGACCCCGCTACTTCCCATGTATACCCTGGGACACGACTTCATCCCCGCGCCCATTCATGCTGGCGGCCTCAGATATCACGGCATGGCCCCAACGGTGAGTCAGTTGATTCTCGACAATATTATTGAACCCCTTGCTGTGCATCAATTAGAGACCTTCGAGGCAGGGGTTCTGTTTGCCAGAACCGAGGGCATTATCGCCGCTCCGGAAACCAACCACGCCATAGCCTCCGTCATCCGGGAGGCAAAAAAGGCGAAGGAGGAAGGCAAGGAAAAGGTCATCCTGTTCAACATGAGCGGGCATGGGCTTATCGATCTTGCGGCCTATGATGCCTACTTCTCCGGCAAACTTTACGATTATGAACTTCCCGAAGAAGAGATTGAACGTGCGCTTAGAGTCATTGAACCGCTGCCCAAGCCAAAGGTTGCTACGTCAAAATAATCCCATTCTAAGGGGTTTGTTCGAAAGATGATAAACGAAGAGGAATTGGACAAAAAGAGCCTGAGGTGTCCCAAACTGGGAGGAGAAGTCCCCTTTTCTTACTGCAAGATTGTCCAGGATGGGAGGCCGTGCGAACGAATTATGGTGTGCTGGGAGGTGTTTTTAGACATTGAGGCGTATCTAAGGGATCATTACACGCCTTCGGAAATCGAACACTTCCTGCACCCTACCCCCAAGGACAAATTGACCACGCTCATCGATATTATCGAACAGGCCAAAAAGAGCTCAGGAAAAAAGAAACCGCCTCCCAAATAGTTCCCTTCGCAAAGGGCACAAGAGTGACAGGAATGGAAAGGGCCCCATGGAAACGGATTGGTGTAACTGGTTTGCAGAAGGACTTGTTGAAAATGGATGTCAATATCTCTCCATCGCCCTGATGGAAGGGGCTGATCATGTTCAAGAACTGGCCCTGCATGCCGCAGACAGGTTAAAGTTCCCACTCCAGGCAGACCAGACAATCAGTGAAAAAATCGGCTATGAGGTAGCCCTGGCTTACAGTTACGGAAAAAAACGCTCGGCCTTTATTACTCACGGATTCTCCCTGCCCGTGGCAATGGATCCCCTTATGAGTTCCATCTATACGGGTGTGGCCGGGGGATTTGTTGTCATCACACTCGACATGGACTTATCCCTTCCCTACAGCAGCCGCTGTGATCCTGTTTCCCTGGCCATGTTCGCAAAGATGCCAGTCATAGAACTATCTGATTTCAGGCTTTTATCTGGCACCATGAAACAGGCCTTCAACCTATCGGAAAGGTTTGAAACCCCTGTCATGCTCCATATCGACACAAAAGTTCCCAAAGGTACCCACAACCCTGGAGGAAAAACAGGAAAGAAACGACGGACGAAATTCGAAAAAAACCCCACCCGGTGGGCGGCAACCCCGAGGTTCAGATTCCTTCTTCACAAAAAACTCAATCTGCGTCTCAAGGAGATCTCGGAATACGGTATTAAAGGCCAGGTCCTGCAAATCAATGGGAAAGAGGATAAACTTGGAATTATCTGCAACCACGCAAACCTGTCATTCATTAAGCCCTGGGCAGAAAGGCACCAAATCCCAGTATTATCGATCCAGATGCCTTTCCCCCTTCCTGTCACCCCTGTCAGTAGATTTATTCGAGACCACAAGAAGACGGTGATTATTGAGGATCGCTTCCCCACTATCCAATTTCAACTGCCTGAGAGAACAAGGGTTCTCGGGCGAATAACAGACCCAAAACTTCGGCAGGCATTCTCATGGCAGGGTGATGCACTGATTCAACGCCTGGAAGAAATAAGGACCGGGAAAACCAAAAAGGGAAAGGTCCCTCTGCCCCGGCAGCCTTCACCCACAAACCGCGTGCCTTCACAATCCCTCGCTCATTTCCTTGGAGACCTTAAAGGCAAGGAGCCATCTCTCGTTCTTGTTGCAGACAGGACACCTCTAACGGCCGGACTTCCCGTGGATCATTTCGTTTCCCGGGGAGGTGCCATAAGTATCGCAGCCGGATATATGCACGCCCAGAAGCCCAATGCGTCCCCACACATTCTTGGCGTTACCGACTCTTACGCCTTCCTTCACTACGGCATGCAGGCAACCACCAACGCCGTCTTTAACACCGCATCCGTGAAATGCTTGGTAATGGTTAGACCTGAGCATGAGAACACTCTTCATACTTTCCTCAAGGCCATGGACCATGTAGAGGTAGTCCCACTCAACCCAAAATCCAAAAATGCCCGCAAAAAGCTCATGGGGAATTCGTCTCAGCCTGTAACCATCTTTACCGTCCAAACGGGGGAAACAGCTTGAAAAAGCAGGCTATCATTATAGCCGGTGTTGGAGGCAGGGGGGTTCTTGTGGGTAGCACAATCATGCTCAACGCCGCCTTCCAGCAAAACCTTTCCGTTTTCAGCGCAGATGAATACGGCATGAGCCAGCGAGGTGGCTCGGTCGTATCCCATCTAAAAATAGGGCCCTATCAATCTCCCATCATTGGTACAGGGGAAGCGGACGTCCTCCTTGGTTTCGAGGCCTCTGAAGGTATCAAAAACCTGCCCATGCTAAAAAATGGGGGGCTGTGTATCCTTAATACAAGTGGCCCTGGAACAGGAAATGCCTCTCTCGATACCTACCTAACAGAAAAAGGAACGCTACTCGTCACCATAGACGCCGATAAAATTGCCGCCGATATTGGCTCACCCTTATCGGCAAACATGGTAATGCTCGGGGTTTTTTCATTTTTTGGAAGTCCGACTTTCTCCTTTAAGAAACTGATGGAATATATCGAACATTCCTCCCCCAAACGTTTTCTCGAGTTCAATCGCAAGGCATTGAAGCTTGGCTATCAGCAGGCAAAAATCTTTAAAGACAAAGGGATGTCATGAAGCGTGTTATTATAGATCAAGAACGGTGCAAGGGTTGTGGCCTGTGTGCACAGGTATGTCCGAGAAAAATCTTAATTTTGTCAAACATGGTTAATATCAGCGGCTACCACCCTGTTCAATGTACTGACGATGAAATGTGTATGGGATGTGCCAACTGTGCCACGGTTTGCCCTGTTACGGCATTTGAAATCTATAAACCCATGCCTGTCGTCGTGGCATCTTAAAAGGGACGATTTATGGAAAAGAAACTTTTGCTTAAAGGGGCTGAAGCCATTGGTGAAGCAGCTATTCGCAGCGGATGTAACCGATTCTATGGATACCCAGTCCCCAACCAATCAGACCTTTTGGAATACCTTGTCAAAGAGGAAGAAGAAGGCAGATCCCTAACGGTTTTTCAATCTGAGGATCCTTTATCCTCCTTATTTATGGCATACGGCGCAAGCATCGCCGGGGCAAGGGTGCTGACAGCGGCCAATTCCATCGATTTGCCGGATGCACTCCGCGCAGTATCCTATTTCAGCGCCGCCGATCTTCCACTGGTTTGTGCCATTTTCTCCCAAAGCGGGCCGGGTTCCGGCAACATCTACCCCGAACAGTCCGACACCCTCGGCATCCTCTATGGAACACAGATTGGAGATGGCTTTGCCTCTATTCTTACCCCTTCGACCCCAAGTGACTGCGCGGCAGCTACCTACAAGGCCTTCCAGACAGCCGAGGCCTACCACATACCGGTCATCATCCTCGTAGATGCTGCATGTGCCCAACTCGTCGAAACAGTAGACTTTTCAACTATCAGCTTCAGAGGAATCCCTAAAAACCGATTAATAATTAAAGGGAAGAACAAGGGCGATAAGAGTACTCTCACGACCCTTGCCTTAGATATCGAGAGAATGGCTGAGAGAAAATCGGCATTGAATAAAAAAAGGGATTCATTCCTGAAAAAAGAACAGGGCAGCTACAAGTTAGTGGGAGAAGGGGAAGAAAACCTGATCGTTGCCTTCGGCATCTCCGCTATTCAGGCCAAGCGGACGGCGGACGCCCTTATAGGGAACAACATTTCATGCACACTCTTCGAGCCAACAAGCCTCTATCCTTTTCCGGAAAAACCTCTTGAAGAAGCCCTTAAGAAGGCGAAGCGGCTTTTTGCCATTGACATGAGCAATGGGCAGATTGAGAAGGTACTCACCCCCTATATCCCCGATTCCGTATCCCTGCATGTCTTCAGCACAACGGGTGGAGCCGTACCCAGGGTTGAACAAGTTAGACAATGGATACAACAGGAAATTCAATCATCTTAAAAAACAAAGGACGGAACTACGATGGAGTTAAAATTCGAGCAAATCGCCGGCTTTCCGAAATCACTTGCAGAAACTCCCCAACACTTCTGTCCGGGATGTACGCATGGGGTGAATGTCAGGCTCCTTGCGGAGGCCATTGACAATCTCCAGGTGGCTGGCAACATCGTGGGTGTCTGTGGGATGGGCTGTTCCGGGCTCCTTCCGGATTATCTCGACATCGATATGGTCGCTGCCCCGCCAGGTCAGGCCATTCCCGTTGCTACCGGACTTTCCCATGAAATCGGTAAAAAATCCCTTGTCTTCGTCTATGTGGGAGAAGGCGATCTATATGGAAGGGGACTCAACTACCTGATCCATGCAGCCATACGCGGCGAGGCCCTCTCTGTCTTCTGTGCAAACAATCTCAATATGGGCATGAGCGGAGGGCACCTGTCACCTACGACACTGCTTGGTCAGAAAACGGCGACCACACCCGAAGGAAAATCGGCTGCAAAATATGGCATCCCTGTCGACTTCACCCGTCTGCTTCTGAATATTCCTAATGTGTCATTTGTCGCACGCTTCAAGGGATTCACTGCAGGAGAAATCCGCAAAGGTCGCGAATATATCAAACGAAGTCTTCAAATACAAAAATTTCAGCGGGGCTTCTCTTTTGTAGAAATCCTCAGCCTGTGTCCTACCAACCTTGGTCTCCCCCCGACAGAGGCTGTCAAACTTGTAAAATCTGCGACGAGTGGAATTTACCCATCCGGTATCTTCAAAACACCGGAGGTAGGAATCACCCTGTGAAAGAGATCCTATTCATTCCCGAGCGGTGCATACCCGGTTGCAATGCATGCCAGATGGCATGTGTCGCCGAACACCTCAAAAACAAGGGTGTGTTGAGCCCTCTATCTGGACTGCCATTTCCGAAAAAGGTCCAGTCTCTTCCCTACAAGAATAACATCAGGAATTTCTTTCCTCACCCGCTCCGTTGCCTTCACTGCGATCCACCCTGGTGTGTCGAGGCATGTCTCTCCGGATCTCTCACAAAAAGCGAGGGTGACGGTAGGATTGGCAACAACATTGAGCAGTGTATCGGGTGCTTTATGTGTGTTGCACAGTGCCCGTATGGAGCCATAATTCCTGTTCCTTCAGAGCACATTTCTATTAAATGTGATGGTTGCCTGTGGAGCAAGGCCCCTGCCTGTGTCCGCGCATGTCCCTCGGGTGCGCTTGTCTTCTCTGATGTGGAAACCTTCGAAGAAACGCTCGAAGCCCAGAAACGCTTCAAAAAGCGCGACATCAAACAATCCAAACTCTCCCCAGCGAGGGCATAAATGCGCTGCATTATCATAGGCAACGGAACGTCAGGAATTCATGCTATGCTTTCAATCATGAAGTATGCTCCGAAGACCGACGTAACCATGATCAGCGATGACGAACCCATTTTCTATTCCCGCCCTGAGATCACAAGGCTGATTGAAGATCCCTACACCCTGAAAAACATTGAGATGCCCGTACCCGGAAATCTACTTCAGAAAGTCAAACTGATTCAAGGCTCAGTCGAAGGCATCGATCTAAGGCAGGGAAGGCTTTACCTGAGTAATAATGCGAACCTTGCCTATGACCGCCTGATCCTGGCAACAGGGGCAACGCCCAAGCCGGTCAAGATCATAGGAGCTCCAAAAGAGCGGATCTTTACCCTGAGAACAGCCAAAGATGCGCGGAAAATCGCCTCTCTCCTGCCCGATGTCTCTCAACCTGTTGTCCTGGGCGGGGGCCTTATCGGACTTAAAATAGCCCATACCTTCGCATCGCTCGGCATACCTCCCAAAATGGTGGTTTCATCAGATCAAGTATTGTCAAGAACGCTTGATCCCTTAACAGCATCCAAGATTCAGGGGCTTTTTGAAAGGCATGGTATTACTTTTTATCTGGACTCGACGCCCAAGTCCGCGGATTGGGATGAAAGAAATAAACAGGGAACGCTTCTCACCAACCAGGGGATAAAAATCCCTTTCGACATCATTCTTGCGGGCAAAGGGGTCACCCCGCGCGCAGAACTGGCAAAAAAGGCAGGCCTCCTCATTGAAAGCGGGGGGGTTGCCGTGAGTGAATCCATGGAAACCTCCTTCCCGCAACACTATGCCGCCGGCGACTGTGCCAGTATCTTTAATCACGAAACGGGCCGATATGAAAACCGACCCATCTGGCCTGTGGCTACGGAAAGCGGCCGTGTCGCCGGTGAAGCAGCCGTAGGAAAGCTTATATCCTCAAGAAGATTTTCCGCACCCGTCACCCGCAACGCTATTCCCTTTTTCTCTGTCCCCATCGTCAGTATCGGTACCGTCAGAGGGAAATCCCTCAAGGAAACTGTTTTTGAGATTCCAGGCGGTTTCATCACACGAAAACTCTTTCTGAAAGACGGTAAAATAGTCGGAACCGTCCTAATCGGAGACATCACCCACGCCGGAGTCCTTTTCGAGGCGATTCGGGCGGGAATGCGTATCAGAAAAATCCCGGACTGGCTTCTTCAAGGAACTCCCAATACAACAAAACAGTTACCCCCTATGGAGGTCCTATTTTCATGAGTCGAATAAACCAGGAAATCATGCTGGGAAACGTCGCAATAGCCCGGGGCCTTGTGGAGGGTGGAATCGATGTCATGACGGCCTATCCCGGCACCCCCAGTTCCGAGATACTCCCGGGTGTTCTGGGCTTTCGCAATCGTGACGACCTTCCCATCTACATCGAATGGTCCGTCAATGAAAAGGTCGCTTTCGATGTAGCTCTCGGTGCCGCCATGGCTAAAAAATGGTCCGCCGCCGCCATGAAGCAGGTGGGCTTCAATGTTGCACTGGATGCCATAATCAATGCAAAAGAAATTCCTATTAAAGGTGCCCTGGTCATCATTTCCGCCGACGACCCCGGCCCTCACTCCTCTCAGACAGAGCAGGACACCCGGCAAATCGCCATGATTGAAGGATTTGCCGTGCTGGATCCTTCTTCACCGCAGGAGGCAAAGAAAATGGCTTCCTATGCCCTTACCCTCTCTCACAAATTTGGCGTACCGGTCATTCTGCGCCCTGTCAATCGCGTGTCCCATGCCAGACAGAATGTCCCCCTGGAATCTATCAAAAAAAGGGTCGAAGATCCCCCCGAAGATGTCATGCGCCTGAGTTTCGAAGAAAGAATGGCACTCCTTGCTATTGAGGTCAAGGAAAACCCGCCCTTTATGGAATTAATTCTTAAAGAACCTCCTCAAACAACCTTCGGTATCCTTGCCTCCGGTATGGCATACCGTGTGGCCATGGACATTCTGGAACAGTTTGGCCTGCACACACGAATTCCCATCCTAAAGTTGGGAATGACTTACCCCTTTCCTGACAAGATCGTGGATAATTTCATATCCAAATTCGAAAAGGTACTGATTCTCGAGGAACCCGACAGGGGCATCGAATGGCTGGTAGAAACATCCCATTCCCTCCTGGGGCGCAGAAGCGGGCATGTCCCCTCGGAAGGAGAACTCAATACCGATCGCATCCTCCAGGTTCTTGCCCCCTTGCTCAAGGAAATGGGATTCATCGATGAGATCCCTGAAGCCCCCACCGATCTCCTAAACATCATAGCCGAAATGCACCTTCCCCCACGTCCCCCCAATCTCTGCCCCGGTTGTGTGCACCGTGCCGCCTTTTACGCTATCAGGCAGATCTTTCCCGATGGTGTTTATACCAGTGATATCGGCTGTTATACCCTCGGAACCATGCTGGGCGCAGTGGATACCGTGCTTGACATGGGAGCAAGCATCAACATTGGCGCGGGATTCGCCTCGGCCTACGATCAGGACAACGTGGATATTCCTGTACTCGCCACCATTGGCGATTCAACCTTTTATCACTCAGGCATCCACTCACTCATGGACGCTGTTCTTCAAGACAGGCGCTTTATCCTTGTCCTTCTGGACAACAGCATCACCGCCATGACAGGTATGCAGCCCACACCTGGATCGGGAAATAGCCTCACGGGTACGGGCACTGCCGTTACCATACCGGAGATCCTGAAGGGATGTGGCATCAAATGGGTAAAAGAGGTGGATCCCTACCGTGTCCCAGAAATGGAAAACCTTCTCAAGGAAGCCCGTCAGTTTACGCAAGATCCCAATGGGGGCATCTCTGTTCTCTGGGTTAAACGCCCCTGCATCATCTATGCAAAATCGCAGGGAATGCTGGAAACCTACTTCCCGCGCATGAAGGTTACGGAACACTGTGTGGGATGCAAGGTCTGCCTGAATACCTTCGGTTGCCCCGCTTTAATCTGGAACGAGAGTAAACAACAGGTGGAGATTAATTCGTCCATTTGTATCGGCTGCGGCACCTGCACCTACGTCTGTCCACAAAACAAATCCGGCTCCGGGCTGTTCTCCATTCATGAGGATTATCTCCTGAATGAGGTAATGCTGTAGGCAGAGTGTAAAGTGTAAGGCCACAGGCGCAAGACTCACGGGGAATACCCCAAAAACTGGTCTCATTGTAGGGGAATATCATCCCCTGTTTTTAACGGATATTTTGCATTTGAAATGCAAATTTTTAAGCCAGGTGCCGATTTCCCTATTAATATTACTACACACATAAAGGATTGATCCGTGTCCAATTACATCTTTTCCGTTTATTAATGGATTGGTGATTTTCTCTTACCTTGCATTCTTGAGGCCTTTGCATAAGGAAATTCATGTGCTCATTTTTCCAATAAATGATTCTCAGGGCCTTATTGACTCTTTTCCCATCCATAGATAGAATGTCCCCGTGAGATTGGACAAATGGCTGAAAACCGGATGCCTATTTAAGAAGCGTGCCCAGGCGAAGGAGGCATGTGAGAAGGGGAAGATCTCTTTAAACGATCGCCAGGTTGGCCCAGACCACACCGTCCGAGAGGGAGACATCATCGCCATTCGCTATCGCCGTGGGATTAAGAAGGTTCAGGCCCTTGATATCACAAAGAAATCGGTTTCGGCAAAACTGGCACCAGTTGTTTTTTACAGGGAATTGCCCCTGACACCGGAAGAAGAGGCGGAAAACCTGAGAATTCAAGAAGTGCGATTGGCTTCGCGAGCAACAAAATACCAGAAGGGAGGCCGTCCAACTAAAAAAGACCGCCGAAAAATCACGGAGATCAAACGTCACCCCCCCTTTGGTTCTTTCACCCCTTAATTAGAGGCCTTTTATGCACCCTTCCCTTCTTGGAAGCATAGTGGCATGGATTGTCAATGCTGTTTCAGCCCTGGGATACTGGGGTATCATCGCCATGATGTTTCTTGAATCTTCCTTCTTCCCATTTCCAAGTGAGGTTGTCATTCCTCCTGCCGGTTATCTTGCAAGCCAGGGAAGGATGAATTTCCCATGGGTCATTACCTGCGGAATCCTTGGAAGTTTGCTTGGAGCACTTTTTAATTACTACCTTGCCCAGTGGCTGGGCCGGCCCGTCGTTCTGAAATTGGGGCGACCTTTTGGCCTGACAGAGGAGAAGTTCGGCCGTGCCGAGGAAATGTTCAGAACCCATGGCGAGATCAGCACCTTTGTCTGCAGGCTTCTGCCTGTTATACGCCAGTATATTTCCTTTCCCGCCGGGCTTGCAAGAATGAACCTGTTCAGATTTTTACTCTTCACGGGGCTGGGCGCCGGCATCTGGGTCACGATCCTGGCATATATCGGGTACCTTGTGGGTAACAACCGTCAGCTCATCGAGGCATACTCCCATAAAAGTATGACCTACATTGTCATTGGCGTCATCATCCTAATGGTCCTTTACACGATATGGCACAAGAAATGGCGTAAACGGTAAGATAGAAATTCCATTAACTTCAAAGGAGGTCTGAAATGAAGATTGTCATGATCGGTGGCGGCGGGGCGTGTGTTGTTTGCGGAAATACATTGCGAATCCTGGGTAACAAGGCACAGATCGACATCTACACCCGAAGGGACAAAACCGCCTATACCCCCTGTGAACAGCCCTTCGTCCTTAGGCATACCCTTGATTTCGACGATATGTTCTATGCTACGCCCCCATGGTTTGAGAAAAAGAGGCTGGGCCTACACCTTGAGAGGGAGGTGGAGGCTATCGACCGGGATAAAAAGGTCATCATCGTGAATGGTGAGGTCGTGCCTTACGATATTCTCTTGATAAACACAGGGGCCTTACCGAAGATTCCGGACGTTCCGGGTTTGACGGGGGACCGCGTTTTCACACTGACCACTGAGTTGAAGCATGCCTACACCCTGGAGGCAATTATTCCAAAATTCAGACGCGCCGCGATCCTGGGCGGCGGAGCTATCGGGCTGGAAATGGCAGAAACCCTTGTCAAGCAAGGGTATGAAAAGGTCTATCTTATCGTTTCCTCACCGCATATCATGTCCAGGCATCTTGATCCAGAAATGGCAGAGAAGATCGAACCCGCTATCACGGGGGCAGGCATCGATCTTCGGCTTTCCACATCAGTCACAAAGGTTGAAGAGAATGGAAACTTCCTTTCTCTATCCCTTTCGTCCGGCGATGTTATAGAGGCAGACTTTATCCTTTGTGCCAAGGGAGTCAAGCCCAACGTGGACCTTGCCCGTGAGGCCGGATTGAAAATCGGCGTAACAGGAGGGATCGAAGTCAATCCCTACCTCCAGACCAGCGATCCCTCCATATATGCGGCGGGAGACTGCATGGAAGGGTGGAACATGCTAACGGGAAAGAAAACGCTAACCGCACTTGCAACCTTTTCCAACCGCACTGGAAGAACCGTGGGGCGAAACATCCATTTTAAAAACACTATCCCCTTCATGGGTTCCCTGGACACCCTTGGAACCGAGGTGTTCGGCAACACCATTGCATCTGTTGGGCTCACAGAGCGTGAGGCGGCAAGAAATGATATCTCAGTCATTACCGCAGTAAGAAAGGGGATGACGAGGAAGGTAATGTTCGACGGGAAACCTCTCTGGCTTAAACTCGTGGCGGATAAAGACTCACAGGTTCTTAAGGGGGCTCAATTCATCGGACCCAAAGAGGTCAGCCGCATCGCTGAAAGGGTCATCATACTCTTAGGCGAAAAGGTATCACTTGGGAAAATCTCTCAGTATGAAAATATCTTCAGCCCTCCCCTTGGCATGGCTTACGAGCCGGTTACTATGGTAAGCGACATCCTCATCAGCCAGCTTCTCAAGGAGGGGATCGAGGTTAAATGGGCTTAAGAACGGTCTTTCACCACATTGACGATACATGGAGTGACGGGTATAATACCTCAAAATAAAAAGGAACAAAACAATGCTTGATCTCAAATACCTGCGCCAACATACGGATGAAATCGAAAAGCGGCTCCAGACACGGGATGGCTCCACATCGCTTTCCCGTTTCCGGGAACTGGACGAGAAGCGAAGAAGCATCATTCAGGAGGCTGAAGGGCTCAAAAACAAGCGCAATACAGTCTCGGAGGAGATTGGTAAATTCAAGCGCGAGGGAAAGTCCGCTGACGACAAGGTTGCGGAAATGCGAGAGGTTTCCGCACGTATCAAAGAGATGGACAGGGCGTTAAAGGAGATTGAGAGTGAGCTGGAAGAAATCCTGACGACCCTTCCCAACATCCCTCATGAAAGCGTCCCGATGGGAGAGACAGATGAAGACAACTTGGAGGTTCGCAGGGTGGGTACTCCGCGGGAATTTCCCTTTGAACCAAGGGCCCACTGGGACATTGGAGAATATTTAGACATCCTCGATTTTGGGCGCGCCGCCAAACTTTCAGGCTCCCGATTTGTCCTATATAAGGGTGCTGGTGCACGCCTGGAGCGCGCCCTCATAAATTTCATGCTGGATTTGCATACAAATGAACACGGCTACACGGAGATATTGCCCCCCTTCATGGTCAACCGCAAGACTATGACAGGAACCGGACAGCTTCCTAAATTCGAGGATGACCTCTTCAAGATTGACGGGTGGGATCACTTTCTTATCCCTACGGCGGAAGTTCCTGTCACCAACATCTTTGCGGATGAGATTATTGATGGCAGTTTGCTCCCCATCTATTACACGGCCTACACCCCATGTTTCAGAAAGGAGGCGGGAGCAGCCGGTAAGGACACCCGAGGACTGATCCGCCAGCACCAGTTCAACAAGGTGGAACTGGTCAAGTTCACGACGCCGGAATCCTCCTACGAAGAGCTGGAAAGCCTTCTTGCCAATGCGGAAGAGGTCTTACAGAAACTGGAACTCCCATACCGTGTCGTGGTCCTCTGTACGGGAGATCTTGGATTTTCATCGGCCAAGACCTACGACATCGAAGTCTGGATGCCACAGCAGCGTGTCTACCGAGAAATCTCTTCCTGCAGCAATTTCGAGGATTTCCAGGCGCGCCGTGCGGGGATCCGGTTCCGGAGAAAACCCGGCGCAAAGGCTGAGCTGGTCCACACACTCAACGGGTCCGGGTTGGCAGTAGGCAGATCCACTGCCGCCATCCTGGAAAACTACCAACAAGAGGACGGTTCTGTTATAATACCCAAGGTCTTGCGTCCCTACATGGGCGGCATGGACGCTATCCGGAGGGATGGCCGAGTGGTTTAAGGCGGCGGCCTTGAAAGCCGTTGTGGGCTTACGCCCACCGTGGGTTCGAATCCTACTCCCTCCGCCAGCCCCTCTTTGCAGGACAACAGGCGGGCCCAATAGCAAAACCTTTGGTTTGCTAAGGGGTAAACAAAAATTCTTCTTTTTGCTCGCCCCGTAGGAAGTGCGAAGCGCTTTCCTTCAGGGCCCCCCAGTTATTTGGCTTTGCCAAAAATTTTTCAGAAGGCGACAATCTATAATTATTTATAGTTGCCCTTGCCCCAGCCCTCCCCTGCTTGGGCATTTGAAGTTAAACTCCCTAAAATTCTCTTTACATTGCCAAAATAATTTTGTATCATAATTATAGATGAGGATTACTCTATACATACATACTATTATTTTAATACTACTATGTCAAGAGAGATTTCACAAATAGGCAAAAACATAAAAAGGTTAAGGAAACAAAAGGGCTTGTCGCAAGACCGGCTTTCTAAATTGGCTGATATTTCTTATAACACAGTCATAAAGCTGGAGTCGGGCGGTATCACCAACCCTTCAATTGACACAGTCCAAAAATTAGCCAAAGCCCTTGATGTTTCCGTTGATAATTTATTGAAGTAATATAAAACTAAAACTATGCAAAACTTATTAGACAATTTGAAAAACTTGCTGAAAAAAGATGAACGCCTTGTTAGTGAAGGCGAGCTTTTGAAGAATAAAATTATTGAGCTGGCGATAAAACTGGACAAAAAACTAATTGAGCTTCTTTTGGCTGATAAGCAAATGAAAGAGGTGTTTTTCGCACAAGCCGGTAAGGCGACAATTTTTGATAAGGATAAATTTATAAAGTTTGTTTCTAACAAGCAATTTTTGCCGGATTCTTATACTGCTTTTAAGAATAAAATTGGTTTAATTGATGAAAAAGGAGAATTTATTAGCCAGAAAAAAGATATTGTGCTTTCTTGGCCCTATAAGGACTGTGTCTTAGAAGGCGGAATGACTAAAGAAGACCAAAAGCGAGATGAGGTTTTCTGGAATGAAATTTTAGCACCGGATGAGATTAGTCGTCTTTTAGACCCAAAAGTTTTTACTAACGTAAAAAGAATTGATAAAAATGGTGAGCACCAATTTGATGGCTTTAGAACCGATGAAAAAGGAAATATCAAAGACAATCTTATCATTAAAGGCAACAATCTTTTAGCGCTTCACTCTCTCAAAAAACGCTTCGCCGGAAAAGTAAAACTTATTTACATTGATCCGCCGTATAATAGAGGGACAGAAACAGATGATTTTCTTTATAATGATAAATTTAAACATAGTGCTTGGTTAACTTTTATCAAAAATAGATTAGAAGTGGCATGGCAATTACTAAAACCAAACGAAGGATTTATTTGGATTAGTATTAGTGATGAGGAAGCTCATTATTTAAAAGTTTTATGCGATGAAATTTTTAAACGTGAAAATTTTGTAGGAGATCTTATCTGGAATTCTACAAAGTCAGTTACAAATACAGCTGTTATCTCAGAAGCACATACTCATAATCTGTTATATGTGAAAAATATCAAGTGGTTAAAACAAAATAGAACCGCTTTTCGTCTTCCAGCTGACTCAAGCAAATTTAGTAATACTGATAATGATCCGAGAGGACCATGGGTAGCCGACCCGTTTCAAGTGGGCGGTGTAAGACCAAATCAGCGATATCCTATCAAAAATCCTAAAACAGGTGAAATTTATTATCCTTTACCAGGAAATAGTTGGAAGAATGAAAAGAAAGTT
>Ga0114934_10001436_pt1 | contig 15490 bp, 14 predicted proteins | sample 4SBtaG_2_FD_99695 | JGI IMG/M metagenome (GOLD analysis project Ga0114934, IMG submission 99695) | Deep subsurface microbial communities from Kolumbo volcano to uncover new lineages of life (NeLLi) - 4SBTROV10_white metaG | ecosystem: Environmental > Aquatic > Marine > Volcanic ... | reverse complement strand
TGGTAGTTATAGCGTAAAGGCAACACCCGTTCCCATTCCGAACACGAAGGTTAAGCTTTACAGCGCCGATGGTACTGCATGGGAGACCGTGTGGGAGAGTAGGTCACTGCCAGGTAAGATTTTATTTTTATGCAGGTGTGGCGGAATTGGCAGACGCACTAGACTTAGGATCTAGCGCCTACGGCGTGGGGGTTCGACTCCCTTCACCTGCACCATAAATTTTTGATGTGCGTCTTTAGCTCAGTTGGATAGAGCAACGGCCTTCTAAGCCGTGTGCCAGGGGTTCGAATCCCTTAAGACGCGCCAATTTTTAGTGTTGGGATGTCGCCAAGTGGTAAGGCACCAGACTCTGACTCTGGTATTCCGCGGGTTCGAATCCTGCCATCCCAGCCAAACGATATGATCTACTAGCTCAGTCGGTAGAGCACATGACTTTTAATCATGGTGTCCGGGGTTCGATTCCCCGGTAGATCACCAAAAATCCTTAACTTTTAGGTTAGGGATTTTTTTTTATCGATTTTACAAGACTCCTGCTTATATAAGTCGTATATTGAAGCTTTTGTTTTATGTGGAGTAGAATCTTCACCTGAAGTCCCGATGTTTTGATTTAGCAAAATGAGTTCACTAGTTTGTAATTTTTATTAACAGTGTTGGTTATTTGTATAATGTTTTGTGGATAAGTTTATTGTTATAGTGGATAAGTTTTTAAAATATACGCTTTAATGTTATTTTGAGCAACTTAGTATCTGGATTATAATTAATTTCTGCTTCATCTGACATCATTCCAACTAAGGTTAATTCAGTATCAGTGTCATCATTACCTGAAAGATTCCAATAATATTCTTCCATTTCTCTACATCTTGGAGCTGATAAGAGAGTATTTAATATTTCTAAAGTTTTCTCAGAAATATGTTCAATATATGCTTTTAAGTCTATAATAACTTTATTGTCGGTGTTCTCAATATTTATATTGATTTTTTTAGCACCATATTTGTAGCAAAAACTCATTAATTCATCTACCAATTTAATATTTCTAAGAGTTATATGTTTCATAAATTTTATCACCTCATTAGTAGTCTTTATCTTTTTTTAGTTCATCTACACCAGATATAAATTTTTGTCTAAAAGCAGAAATAATAGGAACTAATATTATTGCGACAATGCCTCCTGAAAAGCCATTATTATAAAGATTAATACCGCCATGTAGATATCCTATTTGCATAACTATACAAACATGTATAAAACCAGAGAGCATACCAAATTCCCAACCAAAATGCCCCGATATTGGAGCTAAATTTGTGCTAAATAATATTGCAAGTATTAAGCCAGGAGATGTTAAGTCCCAAATGCTTAGAAAAGAAGCAAGTAATGCACCAAAAGCTACAGGAATAGTGTTTTTAATATGTTTACCAAATGAACCAAAACCTACTATTGTAAAAATACCTCCTATTGTAGGACCATTTAAATCGGCACCTATAACTACTATAAATACAGTAAAAACTAATCCTAGTATTCCCATATTTATAAAAGATGAACCTTTTCCATATATGAGGAAGAAATCAGTAATAAGTCTTCCAGGCTGTTCTAATATTTCAAACAAATTTTTGAATGATTTATTATTCAAAATATATCCAATTATTATCATACTGATAAATAGAATTGATAAAAATATTCCAAATAGTAGATTATGTCCAGTTGACCATAACAATCTTTTGTTAAAATTTATTCCAAATAATCTCAAAAAAGACATCAATACTGTTCCAAGTAATCCAGCCGCGAAACCAGTGTTATATAGGCTATAACCTTGATGAAGTTTAATACAATATGAAGCTAATGGTGGTAAAATAAATCCTATAAAAACACTTGTTAGTATACCGAATATTATTCCTTGCCACAAAGGGAAAATGCCAGTAAAACTAAATTCATTGAATGTTGGTGATAATGTTGTTCCGAACAAAGCAATTAAAACATAATTTAAAAAATGTTCTTTTTGATACTTGGAATACAGCCATACGCCAAATATTACAGGCCATACATTTATGATGTTTTTTCCAAATAATCCGAATCCAGAAATTAGCCATAAAGCTGCTACAATCGCACCATTTGGTTTAAGACCTAGCATAACAATAATAAATAAACAAGCTATTGACAATAAACCAGAATTAATAAATGCAGCTCCAATACCACCAAGTTCAATATAATCTGTTATTAAAATATTTGATTGAAAAAGAATTTTCTTAAAGCCTTCAAGTATTTCATGTGGTGAACTCATTATAAATCCGAAAACAATAAAGAATATAAAATAAACTAGAAGAATATAGTATGTTTTATACATTTTTCTTTTAATTTTTATTTTCATCAAAAACCTCCTATACTAGATTAACATTATTATAACCTAAATCAATTAATAATTCTAACAATTACTGCTTTAGATGGATTTAAAATGCTTCTTAAGGTAATAATTAATGCATATATGATAAAAAGTAGTAAAAAGTTTTACTGTTGGACAACAAAGTTTAAGAGAAATTATTAGATATTTTAAGGGAAAAGGATGTGAAAGAGTAATAGTAGTTTTAGGGTCGGGTAGGGCGAATATAGAAGAAGTGCTAAAAAAGTATGTATATGATAAAATGATTGTTGAAGAAGGAACGGTATATAGCGAATATTTGATTTGTTAGTTTACTTTTAATGCTTAATGCATATTTTTAAATTACATAAATCAGTGAACTAGTTTTGCTAAAGCAAAAAGCTTGAATATCCCATTTATAGAAGTGAGAGTATTATAGAATTGATAAAAAAGGGATGTATTCGTAAATAAATAACCTCAACTAGTTCATTTACTTAAGAAAGCTTCTACTAGTTAAAAACTTGAAAGGGTGAATGTTATGGGATTTAAGGGAGATAACTGTAAAAAATGTCCGGAATTTTCGAATGGAAATTGTGATGGAAATGATGAAAAGTGTATGTGCAGAATGTGTCCGAGAAATTTATCAGAATGTTTAATTACTAGGTATTGCAGAGAAACAGAATCACCATTAGAAATTATTATTAGCGATTATAGATAAGTATAAGTTATACTTGTAAAATTACAGCATCTGTATTTTTGCTTATATTGTTATATATTTTTAAGAACTTTGCAAGTATATTAAAAGCATTTGCTGTAGAAAAGAAATTTTACAGCAAATGCTTTTTTTAGAATAAATCAATAATAACTTGGAATACTAACACTGAGTGTTTGAATTTAAAGCTAACATCAAATGTGAATCTCAGATTCAACAAAGGAGTGATTTTGTGATTTCTAGTGAATTAAAGATGAGAGTAGCCCAAAATTGCCCTGGTTATCATCCAAGATATATATTTTCTTCTATGAGTATGGGTACATCCTCGGAAAGCTGTAATAACTGTGTTAACTTTGTAAGGGGAAAATGCAGTAAAAATTTATTTGATGACATAAAAGAAACAATAAGAATAAATTAAAAAACAGCTAATTGGATGGTGCTATATTTTGCGAGTATTATTTTAACTTAAAAAAATATAACTTATAAGGAGGTGAGGACTGATTTCAGTAGCTAATGCTACCGTGCTATAAATTTTTTAGCGTGAAGAACCACAGTATATTAGGGTTCTTGAAATCAGAAACTATATATGGCAAATTCAGCAAGTTTACAAGATAGGATGCATGTTGCAAATAGTTGTTCAGGGTACGAGCCTATTTCAAGTGGTTTTGTATCGTCCATAGGAAGTTCTTATAGTAAAAGTTGCGATAACTGTAAACATTTTAAAGATCAAAAATGTGAATCAAATTTATATGATGCAGTTTTAGCAAGTTTAGATCAATCTTAAATAAATATATAAACATTTTAATTAAAAAACGTATATTATTTACCTTATTAATGTTGAGTATTTCATGGTTAAGTGTTAAAATGAAGGTGGTTATAACATAAATAACAAATATTCGTAAAAAATATGGCATCAGCCAAATTTGGAGGGTGAATTATGCATAAGAGATTATTTATTCCAGGACCTGTAGAAGTAACAGATGATGTATTACAAAAAATGGCAACACCTCAGATAGGACATAGAACAAAAGAAGCTTCTGATCTTCAAAGAGGAATTAGTGAAAAAATGCAGAAAGTGTTTAACACAAAGGAACAAATCATGCTTTCAACTAGTTCAGGAAGTGGATTAATGGAAGGTGCAGTTCGTTCTTGTACTGCAAAGAGAGCTGCTATTTTTTCAGTAGGAGCATTCGGTAATAGATGGTATAATATGGCTATTGCTAATGGTGTTCCAGCGGATAAATTTGAATCTGAGTGGGGACAGCCAACAACTCCAGAAATGATAGAAGAAGCATTATCGACTGGAAAATATGATTTAATTACAATTACTATGAATGAGACTTCGACAGGATTAATGAATAATATGGAAGAACTTTCTAAAGTATACAAGAAGTATCCTGAAGTCGTTGTATGTGTAGATACTGTAAGTTGTGCTGGGGGTACTGAAATAAAAGCTGATGAGTGGGGAATTGATATTTGTATTACTTCAACTCAAAAGTGCTTAGGTTTACCAGCTGGTATGGCAATATGTTCATTTTCTAAGAAGGCTATTGAAAGAGCAGAAAAAGTTGAAAATAGAGGTTTCTATTTTGACTTATTGAATTTGTATAAATATATACTTAAAAAAGACCATCAGTATCCATCAACTCCATCTTTAGCACATATGTTTGCTTTAGATTACCAACTAGATAAAATGCTTAATGAAGGATTAGAAAATAGATATGCAAGACATATTGAAGGTGCAAAAATAGTTAGAGAATGGGCTGAAAAATATTTCGAGATATTCCCAAATAAAGATTATATGTCTAATACACTAACCAATATAAAAAATACTAGAGGAATTAGTGTTGCAGAATTAAATAAAAAATTAGGTGAAAGAGGATATATGATATCTAACGGATATGGTGACTTAAAAGAAAAAACGTTCAGAATAGCACATATGGCTGAAACAACTCCAGAGGAAATAAGAGAATTATTAGCTATAATTAATGAAATATTAGGGCTTGAATAACATATAGTAAGATGACATTGCGATGCAATTTGAAATATTAGGTTTAGGCTCTTATATAAAAATCTAGTAGTCTAAACCTTATTTCGCAATTTTGTATTATATGGTTGATAAAAATAATTAAACTTATTGAAAGCATTAATATTTTTAATAATTTTACTAACTAAGTTGTTAGTTTCTAATAATTTTAATATATGTTTAAAATGTAAAGCTATTGAGGATTATGTTATGAAAGGTAGGTATTATATATGTATAGAGTTTTGGTTACTGATGGAATGGATAAGTGTGCAGTTGAACAGTTAAATCAAAAAGGTTACGAAGTTGTAGAGCAACATTTTGAACTAGATGCACTAGGAGAAGAATTAAAAAACTTTGATGTAATGGTAGTTAGATCGGCTACAAAAGTTAGACAACCAATCATAGATAAAGCAGCAGAAGCAGGAAGATTAAAATTAATAATTCGTGGTGGTGTAGGATTAGACAATATAGATGTAGCATATGCTATGGAAAAAGGAATTAAGGTTTCAAATACGCCAAAAGCTAGTAGTAGTTCGGTTGCTGAGTTGGCAATTGGACATATGTTTGCGATATCTAGATTTATCAATATCTCTAATGTTACTATGAGAGAAGGAAAATGGGAAAAGAAAAAATATAAAGGTGTTGAACTTGCAGGAAAAACATTAGGACTTATTGGTTTTGGAAGAATTTCAAGAGAAGTTGCTAAGAGAGCAGAAGCACTTGGAATGAAGATTATTTATACTGATATTATTGGTAAAGCAGAAGGATACGATCAATACAAGTTCTGTGAATTAAATGAATTATTAAAAGAATCTGATTATGTATCACTTCACATTCCTTTCATAAAAGAACAAGGTCCTACAATAAGAAAAGAACAAATTGAAATGATGAAAGATGGAGCTTTCTTAATCAATTGTGCAAGAGGTGGAGTAGTTGAAGAAGAAGCACTTTATGAAGCATTAAAGAGTGGTAAACTAGCAGGAGCTGCTATTGATGTTTTTGAAGAAGAGCCAACTAAGAACGAAGCATTAATTAATCTTCCAAATGTTAGTGTAACACCTCATATTGGAGCTTCAACTAAAGAAGCACAAAAAAGAATTGGTGAAGAAGTAGTAAGCATAATTGATGAATTTTTTAAATAATAAGTAATTTTTATTAAAAATTGAGGAGGATGTAAGAATGGCAGTAGTAAGACCATTTAAAGCATATAGACCACAAGAAAATTTAGTTGATAAAGTATCAGCACTTCCATATGATGTTATGAATAGCGAAGAAGCTAGAGAAATGGTTAAAGGAAATCCATATTCTTTTCTTCATGTCGATAAAGCAGAAATAGATTTAGAACCTGGTGTGGATTTATATTCACAAAGAGTATATGAAAAAGCAAGAGATAATCTTAACAAGATGATTGAAGAAAAAACATATATTCAAGATGAAAAACCATGTTTATACATTTACAGGCAAATTATGAACGGTAGACCTCAAACTGGAATAGTTGCGTGTGCTTCAATAGATGATTACATAAATGATGTTATTAAAAAACATGAATTAACTAGAGCTGATAAAGAACAGGATAGAATTAATCATGTTGACTATACAAATGCTAACACAGGTCCTATATTTTTAACTTATAGACACAAGGAAGAAATAGATAATATAGTTAAAATGTGGACAAAAGAACATAAGCCAGCATATGATTTTGTATCTCAAGATGGTGTAACACAAGTTATATGGGTTGTAGATGATGAAGAAATTATAAATAAATTATCTTCTATATTTGCAAATATTGATTATTTATATATTGCTGATGGACACCATAGATCAGCTTCAGCTGTAAAGGTTGGATTAAAGAGAAGAGAAGAAAATCCAGGATATACTGGAGAAGAGGAATTTAATTTCTTCTTATCAGTAATTTTCCCTGATAATGATCTATATATTATGGACTATAACAGAGTAGTTAAAGATTTAAATGGATATACATCTGAAGAATTTATGGAAAAAGTTTCCGAAAAGTTTGATATTGTAAGATATGAAGGAGAAGGACAATATAAGCCAACAGAAAAAAGAACATATGGAATGTATTTAGATGGAAAATGGCACAAATTATCTGCAAAAGAAGGCATTTATGATGCTAATGATCCTGTAGATAGATTAGACGTATCAATTCTTCAAAATAATCTTCTTAATCCAATACTAGGAATTGATGACCCAAGAACAAATCCAAGAATAGATTTTATAGGCGGAATAAGAGGACTTGACGAGTTAGAAAGAAGAGTAAATGAAGGTATGAAAGTTGCATTTTCAATGTTCCCAACAACTATGGATGACTTAATGGATATAGCTGATGCAGGAAAAACAATGCCTCCAAAATCTACATGGTTCGAACCAAAATTACAGAGTGGAATTTTTGTTCATAAATTAAAGTAGATACAATATGTATATAAGGCATAAAACTAGGTTTATTTGTATTTATCAAGTTATAAAATTCGTATTTTTGTATAGAGAATTATACGATTTTAGGAACTTCGCAAATATAACTATTGACTGCTAAGAATTGAATAATTAAGAGGCATATGTTGTTTTAGGGTTGTTTTACGCGACATATGCCTTTAGTGCATTTAACTAGTTTAGAATTTTGTGCATAATTTGAGTATATTCGAGTTGATACTTGTAAAACAATAATAGTAAATTTGTATAAATAGGTTTTTATCGATAAGTGGGAGATTGAAGGTTTTGTTTCAGGTGGGGTATAGTCTCCACCTGAAGTCCCGATGTTTTTAATTTAAATTTGTTAGTCTCTGCCCTTTCGACTAAGTATAGTCTCCATTTAAAGTTCCGATGTTTTGATTTAGCAAAACGAGTTCATTAGATTAATCTGTATTTAATAATAAATTAGGAAAGGGGTATATTGTGGATAATAATGTTGCTTTTGTCATAGAGAAAAAAATAGAAAGAACTATTAATAATTTAGAGAAAAACAATATGAGTGGTTATTTTGTTAAAGATAAAAATGAGGCTGTTAGAAAAATAAAAGAATTGATAAATGAAGGGGACACAGTAGCAATTGGCGGTTCTATGACGCTATTTGAAATTGGAGCAGTAGACTTATTGAGAAATGGAAAATATAATTTTCTAGATAGATATAAAAGTGGATTATCACAAGAACAAATTAAGAATATATACAGAAAAGCATTTTCATCAAATGTTTATTTAAGTAGTAGCAATGCAATTACAGAAGATGGAGAATTATACAATGTTGATGGTATGGGAAACAGAGTTGCAGCAATGATTTATGGACCAGATAAAGTTATTGTAGTTGTAGGCATAAACAAAATAGTTAGAAATTTAGATGAGGCTATAATTAGAAATAGAGAAATATCTGCACCTGCTAATGCAAAAAGATTAAATAGAAATACTCCATGTGCACAGGTTGGTTATTGTATGGATTGCAATAGCACAGATAGAATATGTAACGAATATGTTGTGATAAGAAGACAAATAAATCAGGGACGAATACACGTAATAATTATAAATGAAGAATTAGGTTATTAAAAACACAGCTGCGAGTTGTGTTTTTTTAATTATTTGCTAATATTATTTTATGTTTTTTACTTGTTGTATTCCATTCCTATTAATTGTGTTATAATAATTTTACTGAAGAAGGAGGAATTTTGTTGAGGAATATAAGAAATATAATATTGATAATTTTTATATTTATTTTGATGGCACTACAGGCTGGAGCAGAGAATATGATAAATATTTTTATTCCTACTCTGAAAAATGAATTTGCTATCAGTAATGCTAATATAGGAACAATGATTTCGTTAGGTTCATTAGGATATGTTACATTTACATTTATAGGCGGTATATTGTGTGATAAAATAGGTCAGAAAAAGGTTTTTATATTTGGAATATTATTTTTGATAATATCATTATTTTTATATTCAAATACAAATAGTTATTTTATGCTAATAATTGATATGTTTATACTGAATGTAGGGCTTTCTCTTGCGAGTATTGCTATAAATACATTAATTCCTGTGCTGGTTATGAGTTTCCAGGCAGTATTAATGAATATGGCACATTTTTTCTATGGAGCAGGTTCAGCTGCAGGACAGGGAATAGGCGGATTTTTATCAGCAAGAGGAGTTAATTGGAGAAGTATTTATTTTGGCTTGGCTTTAATGTTTATTATAGCTTTAATTTGTATTATACCTATTAAAGTACCTAATGTACATAAAAATGAAAAGGAAAATAATACAGGATTAGTAAAAGTATTAAAGAATAAACTTGTTATTTTTTATATGTTAGCTTTAGGTTTTTATGTTTTTAGCGAAATAGGAACGTATAAATGGTTGACTAATTATATATATGACAATTACAGTTATTGTCAGAGTAGAGCGGCATTTTATGTAATTTTATTCACTGTAATATTTGCAGTAGGAAGACTTTTTGGAGGTATTATTGTAGAAAAATTAGGATATATTAATACTGTCTTGAAATCATTAGTAATAGCTTGTTTAATGTATACAGTAGGCATAATTTTTAGGCAGAATGGACTTATGATAATTTCAATTTCAGGATTATTCTTTGCAATAACATTTCCTACATTAGTTTTAAGTATAAGTAAGGTATTTAAGAACAATGTGTCATCTATTACAGGTATAATTATGACATTTACATCTTTAATAAATATGGTTATGCAGATGATAATAGGAATATTGAATGACTATTTAGGAACTTATTTTGCTTTTTATATTATTCCTATTAGTTTAGGGATATCTATTTTATTTATAGCATTAATTTATTTAAATACAAAAGAGAGTTTTGTAATTGGGAGAGAGTAGATATGAGTGAAGAAAAAAGTGTAGTTTTAGACATTGTTAGCGGTACTGATAATGAGTATATTATAAAAGATTTGCTAGGTATAACATTAGGAAGAATATTTATTATTGAACTTAATAATAAGAATAAATATTGTATGTTTAGAATAAAATTTTATAAACACAAGGATAATAATTATGATTATTTATTTGATACAATTCAGATAATGCTCATGACTTTGTTTAAAAATATGAATTTAAAAAAAGTTAATATTGTTGTAGATGAAGAAATAAATATTGAACCTTTTATGGATTTGGGACTCGAATTAGAAGGTTTTCTTCAAAATAATATTATTGTAGATGGGAGACAAAAATCAGAACTGATTTTTGGAATAGATGTCATTTCATATGAACAGGTCTTTTTTGCAAAAAGGCTTACTTTAAAAGGAATAAATATTCAATTGAAAATATTAACTCCAGAATATTGTGAAGACATGCTAGAGTATTGTATCAGAAATAAGGAACACTTAAGATTATTCGAACCTAATAGAGATGAGAATTATTACACGCTAGAATATCAGAGAAAAAATTTGATTGAAGATTATAAACAGTTTTTAAATGGAAAAAATGTTTCTTTTGGTATATTTAAAAATAATAATTTGATAGGAAAGGTAAAAATATCTAACATTGTTATGGGAGTTTTCAGAAGTGGATTTATAGGATATTCTATTGATAAAGAGTATCAAGGGAAGGGTTATATGAAAGAAGCAGTAAATATAGCTGTTAATTATGCGTTTAATGAAATTGAACTTCATAGGATAGAGGCATCTGTTCTGGTTGATAACATAAGATCACAGAGAGTCTTAAAAACTTGTGGTTTCAAGGAACTCGGAATTAATGAAAAGTATTTGTTCATAAACGGTAAATGGCAAGATCATATAACGTATTACAAATTGGCTTAGTAAGTCATTTGTAATACGTTATATGATTTTTACTCATTTAAAGTTGTAAGAATGGAATTAACATTATTGTGGAATACTAGATGTTATGAGGGGTGATAGGTGTATGATATAGGTATTAGGCATATATACTAAATAATAGACACATAAGGGTTATACATGTTTCTGATTTTGTCATTCTCTCTATCTTTCAGTCGAAATAGTATATATATAAGTGTTATATCTGTAAAGGATGGGTTAAATATGAATGAAAGCCTTTCAAATAAACAGATTATGTTCATAATATATGGGACAATTGTAGGATACGGAATAGTTGAACTCCCTAGGAAAGCTGTGGAAGCTGCAGGTACTAGCGGATGGATTTGTATATTGATTGCAGGCATAATTTCTACTTTTGTAACACATATGATTTTGTACCTTTCGTATGTTTACAAAGATAAAACACTTTTTGAGTATAGCAATATATTGGTTGGTAAATACATAACGTATGTGTTTGCTTCAATATATGTAATTTATTTTTTTATTATGTTTACAATGATAACTAGAATATCAAGTGAATTAATAAAATTAACTGTTCTTTTAGAGACTCCCCAAATGGTATTGTGCATATTTTTTTATTTGGTTGCTTATTATGCAGTAATAAAAAAGATAAGGGTTGTTGGACAATTAAATGAAATATATAGTATTATAACCATTTGTTTTATTGTTGGTATACAGATAACTATGTTTTCACAAGGTAAATCGATAAATTTAAAACCTTATGTGGTTACATCTGATATGATTGTGTATTTTATTAATTCTTTTAAGATGATATTTTCATTTCTGGGGATGGAAATACTAGTTGCTATTCCATTAACTAAAGAAAATGATAAGAAAATTTTTAAATATTCTTCATTTATAATAATATTATTAACACTTGTATACATTATATTAACGGAATCATGTATAGCACTTATGGGAGCTGATGAAGTAATACATTATAAAGATGTATTGTTTGTAGCTATAAGAAGAGTAGATATACAACCATTACAGTTTTTAAGAAGAATGGATAGTATCTTTATAAGTGCATGGATTATGGTTATAATATGTTCGGTAATGCTGTTTTCTTATGGAGCTGTTTTATTTACAAGTAAAATATTTAATAAGGTTAACTACAATATAATAGTTTCTGCTATATTTCTGTTATCTCTTGTTTTTTCACAAATACCCAGAACAGTTGCACAAATAGAAAATATTATTGATATATTATCGTATTTAGGTGTGGTTACAGGTCTGATTATACCTTTGATATTATTTATAATTATGAAGGTGAAAAAATATGTTTAGAGTATTTGTATGTAAGAATATAAGTAAGATATATAAATTATTATTGATATTTATATTATGCTTTCAATTATGTGGGTGTTGGGATTATAGAGATATTGACAAAAGGAGCATTCTAATATCTGTTGGAGTAGATAGAATAGAAAATTTAATACAGTTTTCTGGTGAAATTGCTGGAGAAACAGGAGCAGAGGGAAAGAAAAATAAAGAAGTCAAAAGAGTAAGTGTTTATCCATTTGTGAGTTATGGAGAAAATTTTGAAATAGCAAGATTGGATCTTATAAATAAAGTTCCTAAGCCAGAATTTCTTGGAGCTGTTAAGGTTGTTGTTTTTAGTAAAAAATATGCTGAAGAAGGTATAGAATCATATTTAAATAGAATTAATGGTGAATATGATTATAGAAAAACTTTGCTTGCGGTTATAAGTAAGGATTCACCTAAAAAATTATTTTATATAAATACTAATAAAGAGCAATCGATGGCTTCATTAATAGAAAATAATATAAATTATCAAACAAGTCATGGAAAGGCTTTATATACTACGGTAGGAGAAATGCTCTCGGATATATCAATGAAAGATATAGGATATTTAATGCCATATATAGGTTTGGAAAATGATTCTATAACATATTTAGGGCTTGGAGTTATGAAAGATTCAAAGTTGATTGATATAATTCATGTAAAGGATACAGATGGTATATTATATTTATTATCTAAAAATGTAAAGATAACTGAAGAAATTCCAAGTATATATAAAGATGAAAATTTATATTCTCTAAGAACAACAGTTAAAAAGCGAAAAATAACAACAAACTATGTAAATGGTAAGCCTGTTATAAATATTGATTTAGTTATATATGCAAGACTTCGTTATCAATATTATATAAAACCAATAGATGATAAAGAAATTAAAAGGATGGAGGATGAATTATCAGGTAGAATAAAAAAATATGTTGAAGATATTATATATGTATCACAAAAAAAATACAAATGTGATATTTTTGAATTTGCAAAATATTTTAAAGGTGAGTATCCAGAGATTTATAGGAAAATAGATTGGAAAGAAGAATATACTAAAGCAATTATTAATGTTAACGTAAAAACAACTATTACTAATTTAAATTTATATGATCATAATACAAAAGTTAAATATTAGAGGAATACAATATGGTAAAAAACAATTTTCTTAGAAAAATACAAAGAAATAGAAAAAGTTTAGATATTTCATTAAGAAGATTAAAAATTTATAGTAACGAGATTTATATAACATATATACCTCAGATTACAGATAAGAAGAGAGTTTCAAATGACATTATAAGGCCAATATTACAGTATGGGAAAGATAAATTACTTACAATAGATATTATAATGGAATCTGTAATTTATGTTGATGATGTTAATAAAGACTATAATGAAGATAAAATTATAGATTATATATTACAAGGGAAATCCATTATTATAATGACATACGAAGATAAATATATAGTATGTGATACAACTAGAGTTGAGAAAAGACAAATACAAGCACCAATTTTGGAGGATACTATAAGAAATCCGAGAGACTGTTTTACAGAAAATATGGATAGTAATTTATCTTTGATAAGGTACAGAATAAAGGATGAAAATTTAAAGATAGATGATTTTACAGTTGGAAAAAGAACTAAAACTAAAGTAGCAGTGGTTTATATCAAAGATGTTGCTAATGATAAGTATGTTAGTGATATTAAGAACAGAATAAAAAGAATAAAAACTGATGGAATATTAGATTCTGGAAATATACAGAGATTTATAGTTAATAATAGCATGATGTTATTTCCGGAAGTTGGAATAATAGAGAGATCAGATAAAGCATGCACAACTTTATTAGATGGGAAAGTTTGCATAATAGTTGAAGGAAGTAATATAGTTTTAAGTGCACCAAAAGTTTTTAGTGAATTTTTAGATAGTAGTGATGACTATAATGATAGTATATATTGGGCAATTTTTTCAAAGTTTATAAGAATAGTTTCTTTGTTAATGTCTTTGGAATTGTCAGCTTTATATGTTGCTATAATTGCTTTTCATCCCGATGCGTTGCCAGTTGAATTTATTATAGCATTAGCTAGTTCAAGGGAGACTGTTCCATTTAATGCTTTAACTGAGGCTTTTCTTATGGAATTGGTAGCTGAAGTGCTTAGAGAGGCTAGTATGAGGCTACCTAAGCAAATCGGTACTGCAATTGGTATTGTAGGAACAATAGTTATTGGGCAAGCCGCAGTTTCAGCAGGGCTTGTAAGTCCTCTTATGGTTATAATAGTATCATTATCGACAATGTGTTCTTTTGTTGCAGGTGATTATACAATAATGAATTCCATTAGAATATTAAAGTTTTTTATGATTTTTATTACAGGGGTGTTAGGGTTATTTGGATTTGTTATAGGAATTACTTTTATTGCGATAAATTTAATTTCAACATCAAGTTTTGGAGTACCATATTTAGCTCCAATAGCTCCGTTGAATTTTAAGGATTTTAGAAATTATTTTTTGAGTGATAGAACATTAGCCAAGGAAAGACCTAAATTTTTAAAAACGAAGGATAATACTAGGCAGTAATGAAGCTAACTTAGAAAACCGAATTTAGAAAATAGTGACTATTTAAAGAATAGAAAATAGTATCTGTTTTCTTCTTTGCTAGGCTATTTTTTCTACTCCCTTTTTTGAACGATTCTATAAGATTTACACTTTTATAAGTGTGAGATTAAAGTTTTTGATTTAGATGGACTAGAGTTTCAACTTGAAGTTTCGATGTTTTGCTTTAGCAAAACGAGTTCACTTCTCGGTACCTAATAAGATATTGGTGGTTAAGTCACAAATTTGTACTAGAGATTGATGATTAGAGAATTAGACTAAATATTTGAATTAAAACATATCCTAGTGTATCCGCATAAGAAAAACAATGAAAAAAGGAAAAATAAAAAGTTATATGTATATAATTTAACATATTTATATAAAACGTTATAAAATGATTTTATCAATATGATAAAATAAACTTTGTCGTTACTGTCGCTGCGAAGGACAATAAAGTTCACAAAGTAGCGATGAGTAAACAGTCAAAAGAGAGTGAAAAAACTTTCAAAAAGCTGTTGACAATAGCGAAAGTAATTTGCTATAATATAAAAGTCGCTTGAAGCGACATATAAAAAAGGTCTTTGAAAAGTAAACAGAGGAAGTAAAAAGAACTCGTAATTCTTTAGAGAATAAAGTCAGTAATGGCTTGAGCAAGATAAACTTTTAAATTGAGAGTTTGATCCTGGCTCAGGA
>Ga0114934_10001435_pt1 | contig 15496 bp, 14 predicted proteins | sample 4SBtaG_2_FD_99695 | JGI IMG/M metagenome (GOLD analysis project Ga0114934, IMG submission 99695) | Deep subsurface microbial communities from Kolumbo volcano to uncover new lineages of life (NeLLi) - 4SBTROV10_white metaG | ecosystem: Environmental > Aquatic > Marine > Volcanic ... | reverse complement strand
GCAGAGGTGGAAAACGCTTGCGGTTGGAAACTCTGGCACCCGCCGTGATTAGGCCTGAAAGGCAGAGGGCGGGGGCGCGCAACACGTGCGGCCCTTAAGGTGGGATAGATGGCAATTTCTCTCCGGGCTTTCTTTTTAACTTTTGCAAGAGGCCATGATAATTGACAAAGGTGGATGAAATGGTGGAGATTACGGATACACCGCCGCTTTCGATACGTCGCGAACTCGACGTGATCGTCCTGCAGGAACTCCGCGCCGACTTCAAGGCCCTACATCGGCTTTCAAGTCCCGCGGGAATTGCAGGACAAACCCCACACTTTTTTTCCGATCGTAAAAACCCGACATCGTCCGTCCAAACCCTTGCGGAATCCCGGTCATTGTCCCGCTAGAAAGTTATTTGGACAGCGGTGATTTCTTCCCTTCCGCTTTATCCACCGTGGGCATCTCAACATACTTACCGTTTTTAACCTGCCACATTACGTAGGGCGACTCATTCGGATCCCCGTTTTGGTCGAACTTCAGCTCTCCTAAGGGAGTATCAATCTCCATCTGGCGGAGAACTCGCGATACCGCCACTCCGTCTTTGGTTCCGGCTTTCTTGATACCTTCAAGGGCCACCTGGACGGCGGCATAGGCGTAAAGGGAGTAGGGGCGCGGCTCACCGAATCGTGCTTGATACCTTGTTAAAATGTCCTTGGCCCCCTCCAGTTTTTTTGGGTTAGGAACAAAAGTCACTAAAACACCTTCCGCATCGGAGCCCGCTTCTTTGAGGAAGGATGGGTCGAAACAACCGTCTCCGCTTATGAATGTGGCCTTCGAGCCCTCTTTCCTCAGTTCCTTCAAGACCCTTGCCCCCTGCGGCCACAGCCCGCCGAAGTAAACGATGGTCGGTTTGGCTTTTATAAGTTTGGCCACGGTGTCAGGGATGTCGACGCAGCTTCTCTGTATCGATCCATGGAAAACCGATTTTTTCGCGGTCTTGAATTCATAGTTCTTCAGGAATTCGTCGACCAGATCGTGCCCATAGGCAGAGTTGTCGTGAACAATCGCGACCCTGGCGTCCTTGAAGTGATCGGCTACGAACTCGGCGGCGCTCTTACCCTGCTGGTCGTCCCTGCCGCACACCCTGAAAACTGTGAGGTACCCCTTGTCGGTTACCTCCGGGTTTGTCGATGACGGAGTAATGACCAGAACCTTCCTCTTATCGTAGAGCGGCTCCGCGGCCAGCGTGCAGTTGGAGTTGTAGTGACCGATCACCACGTCTACGTCGTCCATAAACTTCCTGGCCACAAGCAAGGCCTGATCGGGATCGCCCTTGTCGTCCTCGGAAACCAGAACAATCTTCTTACCCAGTACGCCGCCCTTGGCGTTCCAGTCGTCAACCGCAAGCTGCGCTCCGTGCAGAACGGCCTTTCCGCCGTCGGCCTGCTCACCGGTCAGGGGTGCCGCGACACCTATAGTTACCTGCCTACCGGAACAACCGACCAGAAACAGGCACGCCACCCCTAACAATCCAAACCCAACCAGTGAAAAAACTTTTTTTCTTTTCATTGTTCACCTCCAACGGATACCCGATTACCGGACAGCCTTCTTGATCGGCCGGTATTCAATCTTTGCCGAAATAACGGCGACCGGGCGTTTCGGCCTGGAATGCTCCCTGTCCTTTTCTCCGCCCACCGTCGGCGCGTGTACGATTTTATCGACGACGTCCATCCCCTTAATGACCCTGCCGAAGGCCGTGTACTTGTGGTCGAGTTGTCCGGCGTCGGCCACACAAATGAAAAACTGCGACGAAGCCGAGTCGGGATCGGCCGCGCGGGCCATAGACACGATTCCCCGTGCGTGATGGATGTCGTTGAATTCGGCCTTTACGGTTATCTCCCTGCCGGCGGCGTCGGTATGCCCACCCTGGCCCCACGTCCATTCTGGACCGCTTTTGGTATTGGGATCGCCGCCCTGAATCATGAACCCTGGGATAATCCGGTGAAATCTCGTTCCATTGTAGAAACCGGAACGACATAATTCGATGAAATTCTTTACCGTATTCGGAGCCTTGTGAGGATAGAAAGCGACTTCGATATCACCATACTTGGTTTGGAGAATTGCCACGGGTTCCGTCCCCGCCGGGGCCTTCTCCGGAACGCGCGGCTTTTGAACTGAGGATGGCTCGGTTACCTCTTGTTCAACGGTCTTCGTAGGCGTGCCGGAGTCGGCCGGCGCTACGGCCTTCTGCGTCTCTGCCACGGATTTTTTGACTGGAGCGGTGTCGCCGCTATTACCGCAGGCGACCAGCAGGAGCAGACCCAACACCACGACAATCATGGGAATGAGTATCTTTTTCATTAGATCCTCCACGCGATTCGATTCAGGGCCTCTCCCCGAACCGGGGCAATTATAGGATAGATTATACTCTAATTGAAGAGAAAGAGGAGCTAAAGGATACTCAGCGGGTGGACGGGCGCAAAAAATGGGGGGCGGCGTAGCCGCCCCCCAGGTGTTGCCTGGCGATAGCTCGCCCGGCTCTTCGATCAGTACATATCGCCCATACCACCACCGGGGGGCATGGCTGGCATATCCTTTTTCTCTTCGGGAAGCTCGTAGATCATGGCTTCGGTTGTGAGGAGAATCGCCGAGGCGGAAGCAGCGTTCTGAAGGGCCGTCCTGGAAACCTTTGCCGGGTCAAGGATGCCGGCCTTCAGAAGATCTTCGTACTTTTCGTTCCTGGCGTTGAAACCCTTGTCGCCGTCGAGCGTCTTAACGTGCTCAACCACTACGGAGCCTTCCAACCCGGCATTGTTGGCGATCTGGCGCAACGGTTCCTGGAGCGCATTGCGGATTATCTTGACACCAGCGAGAAAGTCATCGCCTCCCTTCACCTTGTCGAGGCTGGAAATTGCGCGGATGTAGGCAACGCCTCCGCCCGCGACTACGCCCTCTTCCACGGCGGCTTTGGTGGCGTGAACGGCGTCTTCGACCCTGGCCTTCTTCTCTTTGAGCTCTGTCTCAGTGGCGGCACCGACTTTTATTACGGCCACGCCACCGACCAACTTGGCCAGACGTTCCTGGAGTTTTTCACGATCGTAGTCGGAGGTAGTTTCCTCGATTTCACGGCGGATCTGCTTAACACGGCCTTCGAGATCGGACGCGGAGCCGGCGCCTTCCACGATGGTGGTTTCGTCCTTGTTCACGACGATTTTCTTCGCACGACCAAGGTCGGAAAGCTGAATGTTTTCAAGTTTGATTCCGAGGTCTTCGGTGAAACACTTGCCGCCGGTAAGAATGGCGATGTCTTCGAGCATACGCTTGCGGCGGTCGCCGAAGCCTGGAGCCTTGACGGCGCAGATATGAAGAGTGCCGCGGAGGCGGTTCACGACCAGCGTGGCCAGTGCCTCGCCTTCGACATCTTCGGAGATGATAAGAAGCGGCTTGCTGTTTTTCGCTATCTGTTCGAGGAGAGGAAGCAGATCCTTCATCGAGGAAATCTTTTTCTCGTGGGTCAGCACGTAGCAGTCTTCAAGAACGGCCTCCATCCTCTCGCTGTCGGTCACGAAATAGGGCGAGAGATATCCACGGTCGAACTGCATTCCTTCGACTATTTCAAGGGATGTCGCCATCGTCTTGGCTTCTTCGACCGTTATGACGCCGTCTTTGCCGACCTTATCCATCGCTTCGGCGATAAGAGTTCCGATTGTTTCGTCGTTGTTGGCGGACACGGTGCCGACCTGCTCCACGGCCTGGCCGGTAACCGGCTGGGCGTTTTTCTTGATCTCCCCGGTCACCTTCTCAACCGCTGCGTCGATTCCCTTCTTTAGCTCCATTACGTTCACGCCGGTGCCTACTGCCTTGAGTCCTTCGCGAAGCATCGCCTGCGCGAGAACGGTCGCCGTTGTGGTACCGTCGCCCGCAATATCGGAAGTCTTGGAAGCCACCTCTTTCACCATCTGGGCGCCGATATTTTCCTGCTTGTCTTCGAGTTCGATCTCCTTGGCGACCGTCACACCGTCCTTGGTAACCAGCGGAGAACCGAATTTTTTCTCGATGATGACGTTACGGCCCTTGGGGCCGAGAGTTGCCTTCACGGCGTTTGCGAGCTTATTCACGCCGGCCATGAGAGCCTGCCTGGAAGTTGTCGAATAAACGATATCTTTTGCCATCTTTTTCTCCTGGTTAGCTTACGATTCCGAGGATCTCGTCCTCACGAACTATAATATGTTCAACGCCGTTGATCTTGACTTCGGTGCCGGCGTACTTGCCGACTAGAACCCTGTCCTCAACTTTTACGGACATGGCGACGCGCTTGCCGCTCTCGTCAAGCTTGCCCGGTCCAATTGCCACGACAGAGCCTTCCATCGGCTTTTCCTTTGCTGTGTCGGGGATAATGATGCCTCCCCGTTCCTCTTCCTTTGCTTCAAGGCGCTTGATAAGAACGCGATCGTTTAGCGGTTTTACCTTCATTTACCTGCCTCCTTTAAAAAAGAAACGAACCCATTGATTTTTAGCATTCCACCATCCAAGGTATTAGTATAAAACCTGCTTAGAGCTTTGTCAAGTATTCTTAGTGCGTCATTCGTCAAATTGGAGAAAACCGCCGCCAGACAGGCTCCCTGGCGGCAAAGAACTACTCCCTGCAAAAACTAGCGGAGCAGATCCAAGGAGGCGGAGACCACCGCCTCTTCCGACACGGCCTCCAGGCAGGCCGGCTTCCCCGCCATGGAGGGTGAACAGTCCCTCCAGAAACGCTGTCTACAGGGAGAGCAGGGAAGGTCAGCGTAGATAATCCTGCAGCGTCCCCTTTTTTGAGAGGGCGCTGTTTTCCCGGGAGCACCGGGGCCAAAAACGGCCGCGACTCTGGCGCCGACGGCTGCAGCAATGTGCATTGGACCCGAATCGTTTCCGACGAACAGGGAGCTTTCGGCCAGCAGCGCGGTCATTACCTTGATGTCGGTTTTGCCGGTAAGATCCAGGGCTTTCGGACAACGGTTGAGGAAACCTGAGTGCTGGTTTCCGTCACCTTCCGTTCCGATGAGAACGATCGCGAGTCCTGTTTCCGTGCTGACGCGGTGTGCTACAGCGCCGAAGCGTTCCGAATGCCAGGCCCTGGGAAACTTGCTCGCCGCCACGTGAAAAACAGCGAAATCAGCGTCCACTCCCCCGGCACGCAGGAGCTCCCTCGCACCGCGTCGCGCTTGCGGAGTAACGCTTAACCTGGGTTCGCGGCCGTCGAGCGCCAGGCCGAGGGACCCAAGTATCTTCCCGAACTGCTTGGAGTGGTGGGTCTTCCAGTCTTCCGCGGTAAAAGGAACCGCGTGGGTTAGAAGAAATCCCCTGCGGTCGGTATCGAGTCCCGCCCGGATTGGAATTCCTGCAAACCTGCCCAACAGCGCTTCCCTGAAGCCCTTGGGCAGGATAAGGAGCGCGTCGAAAGCCTCCCTCTTCAACCTCGCCGCCTCGCGAAGGGTCCCTGAAAGGCCCGTCTCTTTAAGAACCATCACCCTCTCGAAGCAGGAGAGAAGTCCTGTGATTCCAGCCGAAGAGGGCTTAACCAGCGCCGTGAGACGGAGATCGGGGCGCTTCTCTTTCAACACCGAGAGGAGAGGCTCGCAGAGAACCACGTCTCCTATCCAGTTGGGAAGACGTACCAGAACCTTTGCGTTCCGCGAAAATTTCACGGCGGCCTTTCTCATCCGCCTCCCCGCATAAAGAACCAATAGAAGAGGAAGAGTAACAGGGCCGCGAAGGAGCAGGCCAGAGATATCTTGATCCAGGACCACGGCTTTTTGCCGTATACCTTTCCGGTCTGCCCGTTGATGACGAAGGGAAAAACCTTCTTCTTATAGATGAATGAGCCTACCCACGCCGGGCAGAGAAGGTGCTTGAAGGTCTGGCCCGAGAGGCTGGTGTTAACCCTGAGGTCGCGGTAGGTGTCGCCCGGCACATCGGCAGCGCATCTTCTTTCCTGGTCGGATTCGATATTGAGTTTGGCTATAGAATAAACTTGCTTCAGCGCCATGTCCGAACCAAGCACCCCGAAACCGGCCAGGTATCTTTTATCGAAGGGAACCAAGCCGTTCATTTCGAACGGGTAAACCTTGAGAAGAAGGTCGAGCCGGTCGTCGGCAACGGCGGGAACCAGCACGTCGTCGTAAAAGTCATGCCTTGCCCCACTGGCCGGCTCCCAGCGGATTTTACGGACCTGCCGGTTTTTCCAGACGGTTTTTCCGTCTTCCGTCACAGCCACCCTCTCAGTGACGTAATAGTAATAGCCGGCGCTTGCGGTCCAAGCGCTGTCGGCGTTGGCGTCGAAGGTGAAGAAGGGCATATAGAGGCCCAGAATCTTCTGAAGCTTACCAAGCTTCTTGAGGTCTCCAGGCCTGAACCATCCTCTGCCCAACCACTGCTTGAAAAGCCCGGTGCTCGCCTTTGAATCGACCTTGAAGGGAATCAGGGACTCCGGTTTTACCACCTCCTGGGGGGAGGCCGAATCTTCAAGAACGAATTTTGTCGCGCAGAAGGGACAGGTCAAATCAACGCGCCCGGGCGGAACCTGGACGGTGGCGCCGCACCGCTTGCAGTTGAACTTGCTCAACTGGACTCCGTAGCCTTCTATTTTTGGGTGATCTTCAAGAAAACTCGCGAGGTCGTGCTCTTCGGCTTCAAAGGACTCTTCTTTCGGAACCGGGATGAGAGAATCACAGTACGGACAGCGCATTTCCTGTTTAGCGGGATCCCACTCCAGTTCCCCACCGCAGTTTGGGCAGGGAAAGGTTTTGCCGCCTCCGCTCCTTGTCTCACTCTGTTCCATGTCCGCCTCCCCGTTTACCACCATGTCAGCCAACCGGGTGCTCGGGTGCCCTCCCTTCGATAACCGCCAAACAGTCTGAGACGGCCATTCTCGCCATCTCTTCCCGCGTCTCCCTCCCTGCGGAGCCGAGGTGAGGCAAAAGCATCACGTTGGACAGAGCCGTCAGGCCATCAGCCAGAAGCGGTTCCCGTTCATAGACGTCCAGGCCGGCGGCGGCTGGTTTTCCGAACCGCAACGCCTCAACCAACGCTCCCTCGTCAATTAGAGCGCCCCTACCGGTGTTTACAAGTATCGCGCCATCCTTCATCAACTTCAACCGATTACGGTTAAAGAGGTGTTTCGTTTGAGGAGTAAGGGGGCAGTGAAGAGAGACAACGTCCGCTCTCTTTACAAGTTCATCCAGCGGCAGGAAACGTGCGGAAAGGGCCGCTTCGGAGGAAGCCGGGAGCCTTTTCCTTTGGGAGTAAACGACCTTCATTCCGAAGACGGGAGCCCTTCTTGCGGTCGCCCGGCCTATGCGTCCCATTCCGACTATTCCGAGGGTTTTGCCGGCGATATCCATTCCAAGGAGTAGGTTGGGATTCCAGCCCTTGAAGCGTCCCCGCCGCACCATTCTGTCCCCCTCTATCGCGCGCCTGGCCGTTCCCAGAATGAGGGTCCAGGCAATATCGGCGGTGGCTTCGCTGAGCACGTCCGGGGTGTTGGTGACGACCACTCCGCGCTTCCGGGCGCTTTCGAGGTCTATGTTGTCGGTACCGACGGCGTAGTTCGAAATGACCCGCAAGCGGGGACTCCCCTTGATGACAGACCCGCCAACGGGATCGGAAAGCAGAGTTATTGCCCCGTCGGCCCTCCGCAGTCTCCTGGTGAGTGTTGCTTCATCGCGCGAAGGGCTTCTATAAACCTTTATTCTCGCCCTTCCCTCCGCCATCTCGAGCGCATCACCGGGAAGAGGAGAAGTTACAACTACGAGTGGCGGTTTCATCCCCTCTCTCCCCGGTATTACCAGAGCTTGACTACCAGCAGGGCAACCGTCGCGTCGTGCTCGACGGCTGGAATGTCACTCTTGACAGCGTAGCCTATATCCAGTGTCCAGTAGGTTTTCCATGGACCGACCGTACCGGCGTTAAGGCCTATACCGGTGTGGTTTTGCCAGATGTCTATATCTCTGTTCGATTGAACTCGGGCGTGTTCCAGCTTCACACCGAAGCTAACGACATGTTCAATGTTGAACTGATAAAGGACCGAGGCGATCGCGCCCCTGTCGAACCTTACACCACTCCCACTGTATCCGGCAAGCGACTTAGTGCCCATGTAGGTAAACTGGTATTTACTGAAACGGTCCAGGTCCCGTCCATCCATCCAGTTCACGCTGGTGCCTATTTTCTGGAAATAGGGAAGGTAGAATGTCTTCCCCATCGATAGATCCCACTCTGAGTAGTCCTTATATCGGTCATAGTCCTTATGTGTTCCCGGCAATCCCCACCTCTTCCAGCTTGATCGCCTGTGGCCGTCGTATGACGCGGAGAGAGATAGGCCTTTCCAGAAGAAATCGTATGAAAGGCCGGTCCCCATATCTATATGATCCTCCGGAAGCGTGAAGAAATCCGAGGTGTCCGAGGAGTGGGAGTATCCGTAGTAGGAAGAGGTGAGGTTTAAAGAAAGCTTCGAGAATTGGTTCATTCTCCATCCCAGGGTTGCGACGCCTGTTTCTCTCAGTATCTTGACCTTCTGTGCATCGTCTTCCACTCCCTTTTTAAAGAAGAGGTCGTTCGTGGGAATCGTGAAAGCTATGAGGTTAAGGCTACCGTCAAATTTAGGGAAGAGATCCACCTTGGAGACGGACAGCGTGTTAACTGCGCCCGCCGCGAGAAGGTTTACCTGTGTTCCCGTCTTCTTCCAGTCGTAGTTGAAGTAGTTAACTCCAACAAGTGGAAGAGGATAGTCGAGACTGCTGTCGTAGTAGAGTCCGCCCGCTGCCAGAAGTTTGCTTGTCTTCTGATCCATCCGGATCTTTCTCGTGCCGTCCTTCTGTTTTGCCAGGTATCGCAATCCCTTGTCGGTTTCCTGAAGAATGAGTTTGTCGCTCGTCTCCGCCTTTTCCACCTTGCTGCGAAAGGAAGCCTCATTAACCTCGGGCTTTCCAAAGGTGATGACGCGCTCCGCCGCGATGTTACTTCCTCCCATTGAGAATATCTGCTGTCCCCTCACCTTTTTGAGAAGCCTGTACTCCTTGTTGTCGGACCCCTTAACGGGTTCGTAAAAATCGGTTTCCTCACTACTGACCATCGGCGGTTGAAGTCCGCTCTGCGTAACCGACATTCGTATTTTTGCAAAGGTATTTTTGTCGATCCAGACCTTGCCCGAGTAGAGGCTGCCCTTGGCGGTCGGAAGAGGAAAAAACTCGACAAGGTAACAATCGTGGCCTTCTATCCTATCGTCCTTTACGTACCTGTAGGAGTAATCCCTGCCCAGCGTCAGGGCCAGCGGGAGGGTGTTAACCTTTTCGGGTTCAATTATCGGCAACTCCGGGAGCTTGCCCTTCCACTTGACTCCGTTAATGAGCAGTTGGTTTTGAACCCAGCGTGCACCCAGTCCCTTTTCGTAGAAGAAGGTGTTCATGAAGGTTACGTCGAGGCTGCCGGTTCCCTCGGGTAATTTGAAGTGGTAGTCGACCCGGGCTTTCCTGGAATAGTGTTCGAGGAATACGTCCTGGATCTTCTCGACCGCCTGGTGTCTTGCAATAATATATTCGACGGGGACGTGGTACCTGGTCTTCACTACGACGTCTTCGCTCATTTTCCCCTTCGTTTTCCTGCCGAACATTACTATCTCGGGGCTGCCTGTCCAGGGAACTTCAATGATTCCGGTGTGCTCTTTTTTATCTGTGTTGTATCGAAGCCGGGTTTCCTCTCCCGAAGGAAGCCTTAGACAACGAGGATCGGTAGCGTCGTCGGAGGGAAGATGAATCGCTATCGTACCCTGTTGTGAACCTGCAATCCTCGGCACAAGAACAAGGGCCTGGGTCATTTTAGTGGTGTCCAGCAGGTTAATGATTCCGACGTCGGGTCTCGGTCCGGAGGAATCGTCAACATAGGTTCCCTCCACGGTGTATCCGGGTGCCGTTCCGGGAGTGAGCAGGGAGCGTAGTTTGAGAAGCGCCTTCCATGTCACGTTGACTTGACCTCCAACATTGGTGTAAACCACACCGCGCGAAGCTGAGACGAGAACCAGCAATTGAGACGCTATAGGATTTTCAGCTTCCGGCAGCGCGAGCAGAAGTGGAGCTCCCAGGTGATAGGATTCCAGAAAACGCACTACCTTGTCAGAGGGTTCTCCTGTAGGGTCTTGCGTCTTTGAGCAGTAACCCTCGACGTAAGCTCTGAAGTCTTTTGCGTATAATGGTTTCATGAGGGGAAGGTCTTCCTCCTGAACATTACCTATCAGTACCGTAGCTCCCGTGTTGCCCCTCAGGGCGACGGTCATCTCCTTCAGCACAAGTGCCAGTTCATCGGGTGATTTTTGAAGGGTTTCTGAAAAGGAGCTTCTCTTCAAAGATAGTACGAGAGTTCTGGATTTACCCGTCGCGTGTTCGGAGAGTTCGGCAAGATACCTGACTACAGACCTGTCTCCCGGTGGAGCGGGAATCTGCGTGCACAGAATTGCCTCTCCCCCGGCGGAGACAATTGCAGATAAAGTCCGGTCCAGACCTCCCCAGTCGGGATTGCTGGTCCATTTCGCTGGAATATCCAGAGTCACCCCAAGGGGATTTTCGGGATTACAGGGAGCTTCACTGAGCACCTGAATGAGTGAAGGCCATTGGTCCGGTTCCACTCTGATGCCGAAGCGCAGGCCCTGACGAACTGTCGCCGCATACACCTGTAAGCCGACCAATGCGCAAAGCGTTAGCAGTATCGCGGTCAATCTCTTCATGATTCCTCCACTGTCGAAACCACTTCCAACCCGACGCTATTCTACCGCATAGCCTGAAAATAAAAAAACGACCCGGAACCTTAGTTCCGGGCCGCATTTGATTAGATCTAGATCGATCCTATTCGCCGTCATTCCCAATCGCCTCGGAAGGACAGGATTCCATGGCCTCCTGGCAGAGGTCGTTGTCTTCGTCCGTCTCCGGCTGCTTGCAAACGTACGCGTGCTCTCCGTCTTCGTCCATCGCGAAGAAGTCAGGTGCGATGGAGATGCATGAATCGCACGCAATGCAGTTCTCATCGACGTACCACTTGCCGTCCACGTTTTCTTCGAGCTTCAGGTCTTTTTCGGCCATTTGGCAACCTCCTAAATATCGGTCAGGTGTACCCCCTCAATCCGGGGAAGAGAGAATATACGCCGGTTGCTCGCGGAAAGTCAAGTCGCTTGCGGAACGACGGCTCTATCCAGTATCCTGCTGGAATGAGCAGGGTACTGGTCGTCGATGATGAAGATTCGATCCGCAAAACTCTCCGCAGCATTCTGGAGAGACAGGGCTACGACGTAGTGGACGCCGCCACCGTCGGTGAGGCCCTCTCCTTCCTGAAGAGGGAGCCTCCGCCGGACGCTGCCCTTGTTGACCTGAAACTCCCCGACGGCGACGGTACCGGCGTTCTGGAAAACATTATCCGCCGGAGACTTCCTTCGGCCGTCGTCATGATTTCGGGACACGCCTCCATCCGCCTCGCGGTCGACGCGGTACGCAACGGCGCCTTCGACTTCATCGAGAAGCCGATGGATCGGGAGCGCCTCCTTATCACCTTGAGAAACGCCGTCAGGCAATCGGAACTGATGAAACAAAGCCGACCGGAACATCCCCCGGAATTCCCGACTGTGTCGGGACGGATAAAAACCCTTCTCGAAGAAGCCAAAAGGTTCGCTATTTCGACCGGGCCCGTTCTGATAATGGGTGAAACCGGAGCAGGCAAAGAAGTTCTTGCCAGGTGGTTACACGCAAGGAGTCCACGCGCATCGGGGCCGTTCGTCGCCCTTAACTGTGCCGCTCTGCCCGAGAACCTTGCTGAATCGGAGCTTTTTGGTCACGTCAAGGGAGCGTTCACCGGCGCGGCAACCGTAAGGAAGGGAAAGTTCCTGACGGCGGACGGAGGCAGTCTTTTTCTTGATGAGATAGGCGACCTCTCCCTCTCCGCCCAGGCGAAGCTTCTGCGAGTCCTGGAAGAAGGCAGGGTAGAGGCGGTGGGGGCGGACAGATCGATCCCGGTCTCCGTGAGAGTCATCGCCGCCACCCACAGGGATCTCGATGCGATGGTGGCCGACGGCTCATTCCGTAGAGACCTTCTATTCCGCATTTCCGGGCTTCCGCTTCGTCTGCCGCCTCTCCGCGAGCGCCCCGAAGATATCCGGTTCCTGGCGCAACGCTTTCTTGATGAGACCAGAACCCGCCAGGGATGGCCGATTCAATCCCTTTCACGGGAGGTGCTGGAGAGGCTGAGAAGACATCCGTGGCCCGGGAACGTGCGCGAACTTCGCTGGGCCATTGAGCGGGCCGCACTCCTGGCTGGCCCGGCTCTTCCGGAAGTGCGTCACCTCGTGTTGAATGAGCACGAGAATACCGACCGCCCCACCGGTTCGATGGAAAGCGCCCGCCGAAGGGCTGAGGTTAAGAGCATCGAATCCGCTCTGAAGGAAACCGGCGGAAACGTCACCTCTGCGGCCCGCAAACTCGGCATAAGCCGCTCCAGACTTTACGAGAAGCTCTCTGAATTGAGACTCGATCCATCCTTATACCGTCCCTCCAGGAAGAAATAACCTTTCCGCCAACGCTGGTCATGATCGGGAGGCAGATCTCAGGCAAAGGGGTGAATTCTCATACAACAGCTGATTCCGGCGGCCGGTTAGAGCCCCGCGGTCAGTATCGCGTGGAAGGATTCCGGCTCCAATGACGCGCCTCCTACAAGAACCCCGTCCACTTCCTCGGTGGCAAGCAACTCCGCCGCGCTACCCGGCTTGACGGACCCCCCGTAGAGTATCCTGCAGTCCCCTCCACTCTTCCTTTCGTCCAACCAGGTCCGTATGGATGTGTGTACAACCTCGGCGTCCTTCGGCCTGGCGACCTTCCCGGTCCCAATGGCCCACACCGGCTCGTAGGCGACGTCGAAGCCGGAGGCGGGAGGCGTCGTTCCGAGGTCAGCCGCCAACTGGCCGAGAATCGTTTCCAGCGTGGCGCCCTTCTCCCGCTGCGCCAGGGTCTCCCCTACGCACAGCACCGGTCTGAGTCCTGCATTAACGGCCGCCCTGAACTTGGCCGAAAGGCGGCCGTTCCCCTCGCCGAAGAGGCGGCGTCGTTCGGAATGGCCTATCAGGACGCAGGAACACCCGGCGTCAATAAGCTGACCGCAGGAAACCTCTCCGGTAAAAGCCCCCTCCTTCTTCTCGTGGCAGTTCTGCCCCCCCAGAAGCTGTCCGCCGGGGAGAAGCGCCCTTACCGCATGAAGCAACGTAAAGGTCGGGAAAAAGGCTGCTTCCCGGCTCGAGGGAAAGTCTCGAGTGTTCCAGTCTTTAAAAAAGTCGGCCGTTTCGGCCAGGGTCTTGTGCATCTTCCAGTTTGCTGCAATCAGTGAAACTTTCATTTTACTCCATTCGTTCAAGGGCGACCGTGCAGGTCGACGGGGAAGGCCCCATCACCCAGCCCGGCCACCAAGTCGTAAGTCCTTCGAGCGAATAAGCGGTCGACCGATACGAAAGACGATTCTCCTGACAAGGGAAAATGGAAGACGCTCAACAACCGTTTCAAAGCGATGGCGAAGAAGGTTGGCGCGTCCGAGCCGCCGGGATTCCATGCGGGCCTCATCGGTGGAGATGTCTTCCCGTCCCTCCGGGCGTCTTATGGCGATTACCCTTCCCAGTTTCTCCGGCCAGGGATGCCAGTTGCCCCTGGCCTGCGCATCTCCCTTCTCCAAAAAACGCTCATCCCCACCACTAAGAAAACGGTGAACGGTAAGCTCCCCTTCCCTGACAAAAAGAATCAGGTCCCCCTGTCGTAGTTCGTTCCTTGAAGCCGAGACCACCTCAACCTCGTCGCCGTCTTTCAGGAAGGGCATCATAGAATCGCCTCGCACCGCAACCTTTGTTTGGCGCTCTGACAACCAGAGGTCGATAGCGGGACTCAAACTCCGGGCACGCCGCCCCTCTGAAATTGAATTTTCTCCCAAGGCGCGCGACATTAGAGGAAGGGATCAGGTATCAGACTGACGAGACCAGGAGCGAGATTTTTGCAGAGGGCCACAAGTTTCTTCGCGTCTTCCTGCGTAAAGTCGGGACCAGCGGAGGTCGGCGTTTTGCCCTTCCTGGAAACCTCTATTACGCCGAAGGCCCTTTTGCCGGCAATCAGAGGCAGCGCCATCATTTTTTGAATCGGAGTACCGCTCGTATCCATTCCCTTAATGCTTTCGAAAAAGCGAAGGTGCTTGCTCTCCGAAAGCTTGTTGTCTACCTTTCCCTTCATAGTCGAAATGACGCTCGAGGCGAAGGCCGCCTTGTGATCGACCGGAAACACGGCGGAACTGTCGCACAGGGCGTTCGGCCAGATGAACCTGAGGGTTCTCTGAGTGGTTGTCAGGAGCAGGATGGCAACCTCGTCCCTGCTGACTCCCAGCATTTCGACAACACTGTCGGCGAAAACCTCTCCACCCTTCTTCAACGCTTGCTTGGAGGGTTCCATTTCAGACCGGATTGCCTTCAACGCTTCAACGGGATCCATCGCGTTCTCCTCATATCTACCTTCCCCCGCTTGCCCTCTCCCTAGCGGAGATTAGCCGCGAAGAGAAATTTTACTTCAACTCTAAGAGCATAACACGACGGCGGAAACAATTTCCGCTCGCGTGGCAAATTTTTCATTCCTCACGCCTCTTTCGCAGCGACCCGGCAGCAGGCTTCGGCGACTTCGGGCGCGAGGGCGACCATCTTTCCTTCGACGAGTCCATATATGCGAAAAACCGCAACCCTGATTATCATGCCGATCAGGCACGCTGAAAGCACCTCAAGATCTGTGTCGCGGACCTCGCCTCTCGACCTACCATCGTTGAGTATATCTAGAATCAGGTGCCTTATATGCCTTACCTTTCTCGTTGTCTTCCCCAGTTCAGAGTGTTCACTGAGGATTAAATAGCTGAAGAGTGCGGGGTCCTCGTCGAAAAAGCGGAAACAACCCTCGACGAGGGTGAACAACTTCTCCCTCAGCGAGCCTTCGGCCGGCATTCGCTTCTCGAGAAGGGAGGTCATGTAGTCCAGGTGTGTGATATAGAGGTCTTCAGCAAGAGCCTGCTTGCCTGCGTAGTGGCGATAGATGGCTCCCTCGCTGACGCCGGCCCTGTCCGCTATCTCCTTCGTCGTGGTCGCGTGGATGCCCTTGGCGGTAAAGCACTCCAGCGCCGCCCTCAGAATAATTGGAAGCTTTGTTCCCCTTTTCTTTTCATCGACGATCAGCTCCATTGTATTCTCCGATGTGAACGCACACTCACACAGAAGACATTACGTTAGGGCGGATGGAGTGTCAAGATTGCGTCCGACCGCTGAAGATCATAGGGGCGAAGCGGAGGCCTTCTCGGTAAGATATTATGCGGCGTGATTTGGGCACTTGCTCTTATGGTGTCCGTGTTGTAAGATTTCATCTTGAATACGGCTTGCGGGTTGATTAAATCAGAGAAGGGAAGCGAGCGATGGTTGACGTTGTTACAATCAGGATTC
>Ga0114934_10001434_pt1 | contig 15500 bp, 10 predicted proteins | sample 4SBtaG_2_FD_99695 | JGI IMG/M metagenome (GOLD analysis project Ga0114934, IMG submission 99695) | Deep subsurface microbial communities from Kolumbo volcano to uncover new lineages of life (NeLLi) - 4SBTROV10_white metaG | ecosystem: Environmental > Aquatic > Marine > Volcanic ... | reverse complement strand
CCTCGTCTAACAGGTACACGGCAAGCCGTGTACCTTTGACCCACCGGCGGCGGAACGCATCCTGCTTCCTCACTTTGTTCGTCGCAGTATTGACGGCAGGGGCCTTCCGCTTCATCCGGGCTACGCCCTACGGGAAGCAGGTCCGGCCGGGAGGAAACCGATGAAATTCATAATTCATAGCCCGCCCCTACCTACATCGCGTTGATGTTGGCTGTGCAGGAACCACGCTTCGGGGCAAGGATGCCCCTCCTACGGCTCAATGAGGTTTCCTGCCACATCCTTACATTCGCGGCAAGATGCCGCTCCTACGGCTCGATGGTTGCTTTGCCTTTTCCCCTCATCTCCCCTGCTCCCTGCGGTTTTTTCTCCTGTCATTCCGGCTTGCCCGGAATCGGGGTGCCTCTGTAGCGGCCTTTGCTTGTCAAAGGCCGAATTCCCCGGCCGATTCAAGTATCGGCCGCTACATATGTCATTCCGGCAAACGAAGCCCTGAGTGGGTCGAAGGGGCGAAGCGCGTCCGGAATCGGTTCTTATAGGCGTGAGGCGTCAGGGGTTTTGCTTCTCACTTCTTACTTCTAACTTCTCACTTTTACCGAAATACAGCCCGCAGATCGCCCTCTGATAATAGTGTAAATGACCTTTTCGCGTTTTGGACGGGTATGCTCGCTTTTCAATCATTCGTAAGGGGGGTTGGGGAATCCCGGACTTCCGGAGTTGCCGAGTTTCAAAAGTCCGTCCTATCCCTGAAAAAAATTGGTCCATCAGGGGCTTTTTTTTCTACAAAAGATGGAGCATAATAGGTACGTCGGGGAGGGAATCTTTTTCGCTCCAAACGCCGTCGGGTTGAAGGCGGCAAGTTTTTCACAGCCTGTGGGTTTTATTGTGGATTAAAATGGTTGAGCGCTTGTGGAAAAAAATTCTGGAAGGTGTGCGGACACGGGTGTCGGAGGGTAACTTCAACGCCTGGTTTCAACCCATAACACCCCTGCGCCTCGAAGGCAGCACCCTCTGGATTTCAGTGCCCAACCCCGTCTTTCAAGAGTTTCTTGAGAAAAACTACCTCTCTCTATTCAAAGAGGCAGCCGCCGAAGCCGGCCTTGAGAATCTTGTTCTTAAATTCGAGGAAAACAGCGAGGAACACCCCCGGATCGTCCCACCTCCCGAGGTGCAGGTGGTTCCTCTGGATACCACCGAATCCGGGAAGACAAACGGAGAGAGCGACAGGTTTTCTACCTCCTTCCAGTACGATTTCGATTCCTTTGTGGTGGGTTCTTCTAACAGGTTCGCATACGCCGCTTGCAGGGCCGTGGCCCAGAATCCATCCAGAGATTACAACCCGCTCTATCTCTACGGAGGGGTCGGTCTGGGAAAAACCCACCTGATGCAGTCGGTCGGCAGGGAAATCACCCTCAACTACCCTAACCTGAAGGTCTGTTACCTCTCGACGGAACGCTTTATGAACGAGATGATCAGCTCTATCGCCCACCGGCAGCAGCATGAATTCAGAGATCGCTACCGCATGGTAGACGTCCTGCTCCTTGACGATATTCAGTTTCTCTCTGGAAAATCGGGGACGCAGGAAGAGCTTTTTCACACCTTTAACGCTCTCCACGACGCACAAAAACAGGTTGTCCTCAGTAGCGACTGTCCTCCAAACAGCCTTGAGAAGATAGAGGAACGTTTGCGCTCACGCTTCGGCTGGGGCCTGATCGCCGACATTCAACCCCCCGAACTGGAAACAAAGGTCGCTATCCTCTCCAGAAAAGCCGAGGCCCACAACGTTGTCGTCCCTGAAGAGGTCAAGCTTTACATCGCCGACCGCGTCACCAGTAACATACGAGAACTCGAAGGCTGTTTCCTCCGTCTCATCGCTTTTTCCTCGTTCCGTGGAAAACCCATCACGATGTCCCTCGCCAGAGAAACCTTCGATCAGCTTTTTTCGGAAAGCCGGCAGACCGTCACCGTGGAGGCCATTCAGAAGCACGTCGCAACACACTACAGAATAAAGGTCAAGGATTTGATCGCTAAAACCAACAAGGCTTCCATTGTCAGACCTCGTCAGGTGGCGATGTATATTTCCAGGGAACTCACTGGAGCGTCTCTTCCGGAGATAGGAAGACTTTTCGGCGGCAAACACCATACGACCGTGATTCACTCGCTAAAAACAATCAAGACCCTCATGGAGAGGGATCCGTCTTTTCAACAGGAAATTCACAAGCTTTTGGAGGTCCTGCGTTAAGAAGGAGAAAGTCGTGTTAAAATGTGGCTGTGGGAATCTTGAGGAAAAGGAGATATCGGATTGACAAGGCTTTTTATTCACCGTTTTCCTGATAACTATTCACAGGATATTCTTTTTGGGCAGTTCCTGTTCGTGCCGGTTATATGGTTTTTCCACACTTTCACACAGCCTACTACTACTTCTATTTAGAAGAGGAGTAATACAAATGGATATACGTATTGATCCCCAATCGCTCCAAAACGAACTGACCCTCGCTGCAAACCTCATCGAGAACAAAGCCACGATACCAGTTCTCTCCAACCTGCTCCTAAAGGCTCAAGACAATAGAATAGAGATCGCGGCCACCGACCTCGAGGTAACCCTCAGGAGCAGCTTTCCGGCCGAAGTAATCGAAGACGGCGGCATAACCGTTCCGGCCAAAAAATTCAGCGCCATCGTAAAGGCCTTTGCGGATAACGGAGGGCAACTGTCCCTTAAAACCACGGAGGAGGGGAGACTGCACCTCCAGCCGGTGGGTCAGCAGCAGGAGTATTTCCTGCAGACGCTCCCGGAGGAAGACTACCCGACTCTGCTCGTCCCGGGTGATGGAGTATCCGTGACGATACCCACCGAGCTGTTGAAGCGCAGTATTTCAGAGGTACTGGTATCTGTGGGACTCGAAGACAGCCGCTTCTCCATAAGGGGGGCGCTCCTGATTCTACAGACCGGGAAGCTGGCCATGGTTTCTACGGATTCACACAGGCTAACTTACACTGCGAGGGAGTGCGATATCGCCCTGGAAGATGAAGTGCGAGTTCTGGTTCCACGAAAAACGCTCACGGAATTCCTCAAGCTGGATCACGATGGGGACGGCGTTGAAGTGAGCTTTACCGACAGCCACATCTTTATAAAGGTTGGAGACAAACTTCTTTACAGCAGGCTGATGGACAGTGTTTTTCCAGACTTTCAAAAGGTTCTTCCGGAAGAGCTCGGCAAGAAGGCAGTCTTCGACAGGAAGCTTCTCAAGGAGCGGATCAAGCGCGTAGCAATGGTGGCGGAGCACAGAACCAGGGGTGTTACGATGAACTTTGATCCATCAGGGGGAGTTGAGATACAGGTAAGAAACCGGGAAACCGGGGACGAAGGCATGGAGTATATTTCCTGTGAAAGTTACGAGGGTGAAGCGCTGTCAATAGTTTTTAATGTTGATAACGTTATTGATTTCCTGTCCAGCTGTGAAGACGATCGAGTTATGCTGGAAATGAAAGAAGCGGACTCACAGGTCCTGTTTCTGCCGGTCAGGGACGAAGACGACGGATCTGTTCATAAGCACGTAGTTATGCCCCTTGATTTTGATTAGCGCTGTCTTCGGGTCGGGAATGCCGGCCGAAGTGCAAATCGACGGCAAACCATTAATTCATCGGAGAACGATGTGGGCACCGATAAAATTGCAGGAGTTGATATCCACGATAACTATGACGCCTCCTCAATTCAGGTATTGGAAGGACTGGAGGCGGTTCGAAAAAGACCGGCCATGTACATCGGTTCGACCGGGAGCGCCGGTCTGCACCACATGGTCTGGGAGGTTGTGGACAACTCCATTGACGAAACCCAGGCGGGATTCTGTGATCGGATAAAAATAACCATTCATGCGGATGATTCTATCACCGTAGAGGACAACGGCAGAGGAATACCGGTGGACCTACACCCCGAGGAGGGTCGGCCGGCGGCCGAGGTGGTGTTGACGGTCCTTCACGCCGGAGGGAAGTTCGACACCAATTCCTACAAGGTTTCAGGCGGGTTGCACGGAGTGGGCGTAAGCGTTGTCAATGCCCTTAGCGAACAACTGGAGCTGGAAATATGGCGCGACGGCGGTGTCTATCATCAGACCTACCTCAAGGGGGCTTCGCAAGGTCCATTGACGAAGACCGGGGTTCCACGTCCTAAACATAAGCACGGAACGCGCATCACCTTCAAACCAGACCCTGAAATTTTCGAGAAAACCTCATTCTCATGGGAAATCATCAATACGAGAATCCGGGAACTGGCCTTCCTCAATCCCGGTGTCGCCATAAAGATTATCGATGAGAGGGGAGAGGGAAAGGAGGCTGAGTATCACCACGAGGGAGGAGTAGGAGCGTTCGTAGAGTACATCAACCGAGGCAAGACGCTGCTTCACGAAAAGCCTCTGGTGGTGAGCGCCCAAAAGGGCGCGATGTTTGTTGACTGTGCGCTTCAGTGGAACACGGGGTACAACGAGACGGTCTACAGTTTTGTCAACTGTATTCATACTGCCGACGGCGGCACGCACCTCGCCGGATTCAGGTCGGCCCTCACCAGGAGTATAAACGCCTACGCAACCAGCAGCGGCATCGCAAAGAACCTGAAAAATCCGATATCGGGGGAAGATACGCGCGAAGGGTTGACGGCGGTTCTGTCAATTAAAATCCCCGACCCGCAATTCGAAGGCCAGACGAAGGCCAAACTTGGCAACTCTGACGTAAAGGGGCAGGTTGAAGGCTTGCTGAACGAGTTCTTCAACAACTACTTCGAAGAAAACCCCGCAACGGCGAAAGCTGTTATTGGAAAGGTAATTGAATCATCCAGAGCCAGAGAGGCAGCCAGAAAGGCTCGCGAACTAACGCGGCGCAAGGGCGCTCTTGACAGTGAATCCCTCCCCGGCAAACTGGCGGACTGTCAGGAACGGGACCCTGCGCTCTGCGAGCTCTACCTCGTCGAGGGAGATTCGGCGGGAGGCTCCGCCAAACAGGGACGCGACAGAAAAACACAGGCGATTCTTCCACTGCGGGGAAAGATACTGAACGTTGAGAAATCTCGCCTCGACAAAATTCTCTCCAACAACGAAATAAGAACTATAATCACGGCGCTGGGAGCCGGAACCGGCAGGGAAGACTACAACGAAGATAAGCTCAGGTACCACAAAATCATCCTGATGACCGACGCCGACGTCGACGGCAGTCACATCCAGACGCTCCTTCTGACGCTTTTTTACCGGCACTTTCCGAAGCTGATAGAGAACAGGTTTGTCTATCTGGCCCAGCCGCCGCTCTACAGAATAGCCCATGGGAAAGAGTCTCACTACATCAGATCCGAAGCCGAATTGACCAGCTTCTTCATAGAAAAGGCGGTAGGTCTCTTCAAGGTAAGGGTGCCGGAAACCGGTCAGACGCTGGAGGGAAAAGAACTGGCTGAGGCGCTTGAGGCGATTCAGCGGTATGAAAAGCTCCTCGCCAGCCTCGAACGCAAAGGATTAACGGAACCAATCCTTAAGTTCCTCTTTGACCAAGAACTGTCGAGGTCTCTCTTCAGCGACGTTGGGAAGGTCGAGGATCTCGCATCGGCGCTTCGCGAAATGGGGTTCGCGGTGAGCAATCTCGTCTTCGACGAGGAGCACAGCCTTTACCAGTTCAACGTCCAGGACGAGCAACTACTCGTGGCCGGCACGGTAAACCATTCCCTGCATCATGCCTCGGATTTTCGCACCACCAGGGCTCTCAGAGACAGGATAAGGGTTCTCAACAAGCCGCCGTTTGAAGTGGAGAACAAAGAGACGTCCATAAAGGTCGGCGACCGGAATGGGTTGCTGGAGGCTCTGCTGGGCGCCGTTAAGTCCAAGTACCGCGTACAGCGCTACAAGGGTCTTGGAGAGATGAACCCCGATCAGCTGTGGTCGACGACGATGGATCCAGCGAGGAGGAGACTTCTTCAGGTTCACATAGAAGACGCTGTTGAAGCCGATGACCTCTTTTCCATTTTGATGGGGGATTCAGTGGAACCCAGACGCAAATTCATCGAGGATAACGCCTTGAACGTTACAAACCTAGACATTTAGAAATCAGGGTCCGGACGCGCGGGGCGTCTGCTGCCCGGCGGCCGGCATCGAGGAAAAAACCATGACGGTAGAATCACTGCCTTTCGACAAGCCGATGCAGGTTTCACTGGAAAGCGAACTGAAAAAGGGGTATCTCGATTACGCGATGAGTGTAATTATAGGCAGGGCCCTGCCGGATGTGCGAGACGGCCTGAAACCGGTCCACCGCCGGGTTCTTTACGGCATGTATGGAAGTAGCAACTTCTGGAACCGGCCCTACAAGAAATCCGCGCGCATTGTCGGTGACGTCATGGGCAAGTACCATCCGCACGGTGACACAGCCATATACGACACCATAGTAAGGATGGCGCAGGATTTTTCGATGCGTTATCCACTGGTGGACGGTCAGGGCAACTTCGGTTCCATAGACGGCGACGCCGCTGCGGCCATGCGTTACACGGAAGTCCGAATGGCGAAGCTGGCCCATTCAATGCTCCAGGACATAGAAAAAGAGACGGTGCCGTTCGTACCGAACTACGACGGTCAGGAGAAAGAGCCTTCGGTTCTGCCGACGGTTCTTCCAAACCTGCTCATCAACGGCTCAGCGGGGATCGCCGTTGGAATGTCAACGAACATACCGCCCCACAACCTTGCGGAAGTTGTAGATGGTATCATAGCAACGGTTGACAACCCGGAAATCTCGATAGGGGAGCTGATGCGCCTCATTCCCGGCCCCGACTTTCCCACGGGCGGTTTTATTCTCGGCCACGAAGGGATTCGCAGGGCTTTTGAAACAGGACGGGGTCTCGTGCGCGTGCGCGCCAGGACCCATACCGAAGAATTCAAGAAGGGCAGAGAAGCGATAGTCATCACGGAGGTTCCCTACCAGGTCAACAAGGCGAAGTTGATAGAGAAGATAGCCCGGCTCGTAAAGGAAAAGAGGATAACGGGCATCACCGACATTCGCGACGAATCCAGCAGGGAGGGGCTCCGCGTGGTGATGGAGCTCGGGCGCGGCGAAATAACCGACATCATCCTCAAGAAGCTCTTCAAATTCACAGAAATGGAAACCACCTTTGGCGTCCAGTTGCTGGCGATTCACAACAACCAGCCGAAAATCTTCACGTTGAAGGGAATGATAGAAGCCTTCATAGAGCACAGGCGAAAGGTCATCACCAACAGGACCCGCTTCGACCTGATGCGGGCCAAGGAACGGGCTCACATATTGGAAGGCCTTACTACCGCGCTGGACAACCTGGATGAAGTCATCGCCCTCATCAAGAGGGCCACCGACCCGGAAAAAGCCAGGACCGGCCTGATGGAGAAGTTCGCACTCAGCGAGATACAGGCGAAAGCGATTCTTGATATGCGCCTTCAGCGGCTCACCGGGCTTGAGCGGGAAAAAATAATCCAGGAGTACAGGGAGATACTCGGGAAGATAGCGGACCTTGAGGACATACTGGGTTCGGAAAGCCGTATTAAATCCATCCTATGCACAGAGCTGGCCGAACTCAAAGAAAACTTCTCCAATCCGCGGCGAACGCAGATTATCGAAGCCGAAGGGGAGATTAGCATCGAAGAACTGATAGCAGAAGAGGATATGGCTATTACCGTCACGCACTCCGGTTACATCAAGAGAACCTCGATAAGCGAGTTCCGGAGTCAGCACCGCGGTGGCCGGGGGCGGTCGGGCATGACGACGAGGGAGAACGACTTTGTAGAGCGTCTCTTTGTGGCCTCCACCCACGATACCTTCCTTTTCTTTACCAACAAGGGCAAGGTTTACGCCCTGAAGGTCTACCAGATTCCGGAAGCGTCGACCTCGGCCAAAGGAAGGGCGCTCGTCAATCTGCTGCAGCTTGCTCAGGAGGAGAAGGTGCTCGGTCTGCTGTCGGCGAGGAAGTGTTTCGACGACGACCACCTTCTGGTTCTGGCAACGAAGCAGGGACTCGTCAAGAGAACAGTGATGAGCGAGTTCAAATCGATCCGCCAGACGGGGAAGCTGGCCGTAACCTTCCAAGAAGGCGACGAGCTTATCGGTGCGGCAATAAGCGAAGGCGACAGCCATATCTTCCTGGCCACCCGGAACGGACAGAGCATAATCTTCTCAGAGAAGAACGTTCGCCCCACGGGCAGGACGAGCCGGGGCGTTATCGGCATCCGTCTGAAGCCGCAGGACGAAGTGGTTGAAATGGAAGTACTGAGCGGAGCGGTTGTAGAATCGGGTGAGGACGCCGCCCAAGGCCCATGGATAGAGGTTCCAGGGGATATCCTTACCGTAACCGAAAACGGTTACGGCAAGAGAACTCCGCTCAAGTTCTACCCGATCCAGGGAAGGGCCGGCTACGGCGTCATCAACCTGCAGATAACCGCCAAGAACGGGCCGGTTGTCGGCGGGATGCACGTGATGGACGAGGACGAAATAATGGTTGTAACGGCGGGTGGTCAGTTGCTCCGCACGGCTGTCAATGGAATCTCCGAGGTGGGCAGGCGAACACAGGGCTTCAGGCTGATTAAGCCCGGACAGGGCGACCACGTCGTAGCCATAGCCCGAATCGAGCTCGAAGCTGAACCGGAAGACAAAGAAGAGAAGCCGTGAAAACGCTTGACTGTAAGCGCAAATTCTGTACAATGGAATGGCTGCGCGGGGCTGTAGCTCAGCTAGGTTAGAGCGCCGGCCTGTCACGCCGGAGGTCGCGGGTTCGATCCCCGTCGGCCCCGCCAGAGAAAAATTGCGTCCTCGGGGCCTTTTTTTTTGCTCACCCGCAAAGCCGGGGTGAAGAGAAGGTTCTCCTTCAGGGCGTGCCGAGCAGCGCCCGTCTTCGCGTTAAAACTTCCTGCAGATTCGAGCTCGGGGACAGCGTACAAAGGCTTCGTCCGCCCGAACCGGAGCCGGGAATGACACGGCCAAGTTCTGGAGTCCCCCTTGGCGCGGGAAGGAACCGTCGGTTCACATCATCGGAGTTGCAGGAGGGAAAACGACACTGGCGGCGGAGGCGCGCCGAATGGTAGCGTCCGCAGCCCAACTTAAAATATACAGCGAAGATAGATTCTATAAAATAATACAAAACAGAGATAAATTGTCTTTAACTACAGTAGAATTGTTTGGCTAAAGACCCTGGAAATAGCCCTTGCGAACACCGCGGGTCACTCCGCCGGAGCAGACCCGGGAGGGAACCGTACCTTATTTTTACGGGAGGTTTTTGAGGTGTAGTGGATTTCGGGGCGCGGCCCGCATCCAAAAAAAATAGAAAACCGTACGGGAAGCGTTGGCTTCTTCAAAAAAATGCGCTGCTTTAAATATTGCCACTTATTCCGCGATGAACGAGCCTCCCTGGAGGACCATTTTCAGGGGGAGAGAATGCCGAAAAGGAGTCTCTTTTTGTTGACAGGTTACCCGCGCGGGGATAGACTGGCTCCTGTGTTGCAAAGAAGCGGCAGAAAAAAACTACGCCGAAGGAGAACCCGCCGGGTGAAGAGCGAGCCCGGAAAGGGGAAACGGAGAGGTGATGAAACGTAAAACACTGCTTAACGCTAAGGGAATTCAGCGTTCCCTCGCGAGGTTGGCGCTTGAGATTAACGAGCGGAACAACGGCGTTGAAAGGCTTGTTCTTATTGGGATTCACAGGCGAGGGGTGCCGATGGCAGAGCGAATCGCCGCCCAGCTCGAAAAGGCGGAGGGAGTTAAAGTTCCGGTTGGTTCCCTGGACATCAACCTGTACAGGGACGATTTCTCTACGGTTGGCGTGGCCCCTGTGCTAAGGGGGACAAAGGTCGCGTTTCCAATAGACGGGATGACCGTTCTCCTGGTCGATGACGTTCTCTTTACGGGAAGGACTATAAGGGCCGCCCTGGACGCCCTGGTGGACCTTGGACGCCCGGACGGGGTCCAGTTGGCGGTCCTAGTGGACAGAGGACACAGGGAGCTGCCGATTCAGGCGGACTACGTTGGGCTGTCGATGGAAACCAGGCGCAATGACAACGTTGAGCTTCACCTTGAGGAGATTGACGGCGAAGACGCGCTTATACTGGAAAGCCTGGTGGAACAACGTACCACTAAGAAGAGAAGAGGCTAGGAGGACACGATGACGTTCTCTCATAAGCATCTGTTGGGAATCGAGGAATTGGACGCCGCGGACATTGGCCTGATTCTCGACACGGCGGAGAAGATGGCGGAGGTCTCCAGGCGACCACTTAAAAAGGTGCCGGCGCTGAGGGGAAAGCTGGTCGTAAACCTCTTCTACGAAAATTCGACGAGAACCCGCTCATCCTTCGAAATTGCGGAGAAGCGCCTTTCCGCGGACACGCTTAACTTCTCAGCCGGTACCTCGGCCGTCCAGAAGGGCGAGAGTCTCGCGGACACGGTTCTCAACCTCGAACGAATGCAACCTGACTGCTACGTGATGCGCCATTCGAGTGCGGGCTCCTGCCATCTCCTGAAGCGTTTCAGCAAAGCCTCGGTGATAAATGCCGGGGACGGCGCACACGAACACCCGACGCAGGCGCTTCTCGACGCAATGACCATCCGGCAGAAGAAGGGTGGTTTCAAGGGCCTCAATGTGCTAATCGTAGGGGACATCGGTCACTCGCGGGTCGTCGGATCCAATATCAGGCTCCTCGGCAAGATGGGGGCGAAGGTTACCCTCTGCGGGCCCCCAACGCTGATACCTCCGCGCATGGAAAGCATGGGAGTGAAGGTGGACACGAACCTCGACAGGGCGCTTGAGGGCAAGGATATGGTCATGATGCTGCGAATTCAACTGGAGCGTCAACAGAAGGGGCTTTTCCCGTCACTGCTCGAATACTACAAGTCTTACGGTCTGACGGCGAAGCGTCTCGGCCTCGCAGACAAAGAGGTGATAGTAATGCACCCGGGACCGATAAACAGGGGCGTCGAAATGGATTCGGAAGTCGCCGACGGCCCCTATTCTGTCATACTCGACCAGGTGGAAAACGGAGTTTCCATTCGGATGGCCGTTCTCTACCTTCTCCTCGGCGGAGGAAGCGATGAAGCTGCTGATTAAGAACGGAAGGGTGGTGGATCCGCGCTCCGACACGGACGACACGCTGGACATTCTTATCGAGGACGGGACCATACGCTCCGTAGACAAGCGGATACGCGACGCGAAAGCGGAGGTTTTCGATGCGGTAGGGTGCGTGGTAGCCCCGGGTTTCATTGACATGCACGTTCACCTCAGGGAGCCGGGCTTTGAGCGAAAAGAAACCATCGCAACGGGGATGGCGGCGGCGCTCGCCGGCGGCTTTACCGGCGTTGCCTGCATGCCGAACACTGATCCGGTTAATGACAACGGCTCGGTAACACGCTTCATCCTTGACCGGGCGGAGCTCGCGGGGCCGGGTTCGGTCTATCCCATCGGTGCGATAACGAAGGGATCGAAGGGCGAGGAACTTGCGCTCTACGCGGAGATGAAAGAGGCGGGTATCAGGGCCTTGTCCGACGACGGCATGCCGGTACGCGACTCCGGAGTTATGCGGAGGGCGATGGAGTACGCAGCCTCACTGGACCTGCCCATCATAGACCACGCCGAGGAGCCGGCCCTGACCGGAAGCGGTGTGGTAAACGAGGGAGAAGCCTCCGTGAGGATGGGGGTCGGCGGCATCCCGGCCGAGGCGGAGGCGGTCGCCGTGTACAGAGACCTGTTGCTCGCGGGTCTTACGAACGCCCGGGTACACATCGCCCACGTCTCCACGCGCCTTTCGGTGGAGGCGATACGGTGGGCTAAGAGCAGGGGGGTCAGGGTTACCGCAGAGGCGACGCCCCACCACTTCAGCCTTACCGAGAGCGAGGTGCTGAGCTACGATACGAACGCCAAGATGAGCCCACCACTGAGGAGCGCCGACGACGTAAAGGCGGTTGTTGGTGGCATTGCCGACGGCACGCTCGACGTCATCGCGAGCGACCACGCCCCCCACACTTACGAAGAGAAGGTCCAGCCCTTCGACCTGGCGCCGAACGGGATAATCGGCCTCCAGACCGCTGTTCCCCTGGCCCTGGACCGGCTCGTCCGCCACAGTAAGATCCCCGTTATGCGCGTGGTGGAAGCCCTTTCCACGAAACCGGCGGCCATCCTGGGGCTGGAGGACAAGGGAAGCATAGCTCCCGGCGCCGACGGCGATCTGACCATCTTCTCCCTGAGAAAAAAGAGCTGTCTCAAGTACGAAGACATCAAGTCGCTCGGCAAGAACAGCCCCTTCATCGACCGGAAGCTCCAGGGCTGCGTGGAGTGCGCCGTCATTGCCGGTGTCCTCTATCCCGTGGACTGAAGCGAGTTGAAGGCTTCGTCCGGGGAGGTTCTTGCTTGAAAGTAGAAAGTGTCTTCGTCTGTCAGGAGTGCGGCGCCCAAAGCAGCAAGTGGCTGGGCCGCTGTCCGGTCTGCGGCGGGTGGAACACGATGGTCGAAGAAACCCGCGGCGAGCGCGTACCTCCAGCGCAGACGGGCGATGCGGCGGCGGTGTCCCTTCGCGACGTGGAAATGGATGAAGACGCGCGGATGGCGTCCGGGATGAGCGAAGTGGACCGCGTTCTCGGAGGCGGCTTTGTTGCGGGGGAGGTGGCCCTTCTCGGCGGGGACCCTGGCGTTGGCAAGAGCACGCTCCTGCTGAAGGTGAGCGGAGAGATCGCGGGGAGCCGGCCGGTTCTCTACGCGAGCGGGGAGGAGTCCCTGCGGCAGGTTGCGGCGCGGGCGCGCCGCCTCGAGATAGATTCCGAAAAATTGCACCTGCTCTCCGAAACGAACATCGAGGGCGTTATCGCCCAGGCCGAAAAGCTTGACGCGGGTTTCCTCGTAGTGGATTCCATCCAGAGCGCCGCGACTGCGGCCCTCTCCTCGACGCCAGGCTCTATAGCTCAGGTGAGGGCCTGCGCGGCCGGGGTCTCAGATTTCGCCAAGTCGACCGGAACGCCCGCGGTACTCATCGGCCACATCACCAAGGGCGGGATGATAGCCGGTCCAAAAACCCTCGAACACATGGTCGACGCGGTGCTATACCTGGAGGGAGAGAAATATCGCCACCTCAAGGTTCTCAGAGCGCAGAAGAACCGTTTCGGGGCGACTTCGGAGATGGCCCTGCTCGAAATGACGCAGCGCGGTCTGCAGGCGGTGGAAAATGCCTCGGCGGCTCTTCTCGCCGACCGTCCGGAGAACGCCGCCGGCTCGGTAATAGGCGTTGCAATGCAGGGGACGAGGCCCCTTCTCTTCGAAATCCAGGTCCTCACCTCGCCCTCGGCCTTCGGTCTCGCAAAGCGGATGAGCGTCGGAGTGGACAGAAACCGCGTGCAACTGCTTTCGGCGGTGCTTGAAAGGGCGTTGCACATAACGCTGGGAGACCGGGATCTCTTCGTCAACGTCGTTGGGGGAGTCGCGCTGGACGAGCCGGCCCTGGACCTGCCGCTCTGCCTCGCGATAGCATCGTCCTTCTTCAACAGGCCCCTGCCGCAGGAGATGGCCGCCTTCGGCGAAGTCGGGCTGACGGGAGAGGTTAGGGCCGCGGGCAGGGCAGCGGAAAGGAGCTCGGAGGCGCTGACGCTGGGTTTTACACGCTGTGTGCTGCCCTCCACAGACTTCGCACGGTTAAAGGAAAAGGCCGGTTCAGTGAACTATACAGCCGTTTCAACGCTTGAAGAGGCCGGTTCGATTCTCTTTCCCTGAGCGGGCGGCGCTCAATCCCTCAAAGTCGCGAGGATGCGGCGCGGGTTAAGCAAGAGCTTCAAACCCGCGACGGGGTCCCCGACGACGATGTCTGCCGCCGCTACCGCCTCGGCCGCCGCCCCCTCCGGTCCGATTACCGCGATTGACAGCGCCGCCTCCCTGAACATCATAACGTCGTTTACGCCGTTTCCGATGGCGGCGACGCCTTGCGCTCCCAGCTCCCTCACGAACTTTGCCTTGGCGGGTCCGCCGGGCGCTTCTGTTTCCAGCCGGTGGACGGTGCAGCTCAGCGCGGGGCCGAGGTGTTTGGCGGTGTTGAATGTGTCGGCGGTTACCAGGTGGATGTCCAGCGAGTTGGAGATTTTGGCAAGGACATCCCCAACGCCGGGCAGGGGCGTCCCATCCAGGGCTATGGTTCCGTTGAGATCCATTACGAGGTGTTTCAGCACTGCGCGCACGGGGCGGTCTATCGGCACGCCCTTTTTTTGCGTATCCCTCATCTTGGTTCCTCCCTCCTCCAATATAGCAGCCGGACGCGCCGGAGGCCAAATGAAACCTTGGGTTGTCGCCGTTCGTTCAAGGTAGTGTTGTAGAGGAGGTTTACGATGAAAAAAGTAAGTATTGTTGTTGTAGTTGCGCTTCTGGTCTTCGGCGCGCTGGGCTGTTCGAACTGCATGCTGGCCGCCCCTGTACGGGAGACGGTCGAAAAGACGATAAGCTGCGGCGCGAATCCATCCCTGAGCGTTGAAAACGTCAACGGATACCTGAAAATTAGCGAGGGAAAGGTAGGTGAAATAGGCTTCAAGGCGGAGAAGATAGTCAAGGCGGGGGACGAAGCGAAAGCGAAGGCTCTCATGGAGAAGGTAAAAGTGGTCGTAACAAACGAGGGGGGCAAGGTTGCGCTTAAAACGGTCTACCCGAAACGCCACGGTTCCTTCTTCTCCTTTGGCGGCAGGTCGATTGCTGTGAACTACACGATAAATGTTCCACGTGGAACAATCATCGAGGCCGAGACGGTAAACGGCGCCGTCACCATAGGCGTTTCGGCCTCCACCGTCAAGTGCGAAACGGTAAACGGCGCGATAACCGTGACAGACGCATCGCTTCTCTCGGCTTCAACCGTTAACGGAGCGATTAGCTTTAAGGCCGACAGCGTGAAGAAGGTGGAAACGACAAACGGATCGGTGAAAGGGGAGATAAAATCCATGAAGCCCGCCGCGGGCGGCATCGAAACGGTCAACGGCAGCATTAAGATAGTCGTCTCTCAAAAGGCCGCCTTCCGCGTCTGCGCAGAGAACGTGAACGGATCCGTGAGGAGCGACCTGCCCGGCGCGCAGGCCAGCAAGCACCACTTTGTAGCCGAGTTCAACGGAGGCGGCAACACCATCTCCATTGAGACCGTCAACGGGTCGATCAAGGTGCTGAAACCGCAGTTGTAATCGCTCGCTGCCCGGCCGCCCCCCCCGTTTTGTTTACAGGGGCGGTCCTGGGCCGCTACGCCGATTTTGGATTTGAATCAAACCCCAACCCTATTTTGTTTTGACACAGAGATCACAGAGGCCACAGAGGATACCCAAGATCTTAATCACCCCCTTCACAACCGTCATTCTCGCTTATAGAGAATCAGACGGCTGTATCCCACCTTAAGGGCCGCACTTGTTGCGCACCCCCGCCCTCTGCCTTTCAGGCCTAATCACGGCGGGTGACAGAGTTTCCAACCGCAAGCGTTTTCCACCTCTCCACCACGCCGTGACTCGTCTTTTTCAAAGACTCGGGCGGG
>Ga0114934_10001433_pt1 | contig 15500 bp, 12 predicted proteins | sample 4SBtaG_2_FD_99695 | JGI IMG/M metagenome (GOLD analysis project Ga0114934, IMG submission 99695) | Deep subsurface microbial communities from Kolumbo volcano to uncover new lineages of life (NeLLi) - 4SBTROV10_white metaG | ecosystem: Environmental > Aquatic > Marine > Volcanic ... | reverse complement strand
TGAACAGAATGTCATTCATGAGAATACGAACTCTTACAACCAACAAATGGGTATCGCTTTTGTTGATTTATGTTCGTATAACAGAATCTACAACAATGTTTTTTATAGTAATGACAGAAGCACTGCTACTAATGGTGATATTATTTTAATGAATTCTTCCCATAATAGTATTAGTAATAACCAATGTCTTGGCGGAAATAGTTTTTTTGCAGTAGCTTCTATTTCTAATTCCCTAGACAACCGTATTATTAAAAATCAAATTACAAATGGATATACCGTTGGAATTGGACTTGAACAAAATACTCAAAATTATGTTTCTGGAAATAATCTTAGTGCACTTAATACAGGAATTTGGTTGCAATCTGTTACTAGTGCAACTTTGATTTCCAATCATATTCATGATAATACAACGAATGGTATGGCTTTAGAAGATTCTACAAACCTTCTTATAGCTTATAATAATATTGCAGCAAATGGTGAATATGGTGTTTTTTTATCAGATAGTGCTCATTTTACAGGAGTCTATCAGAATTATATAAACAATAATAAAATTGGATTAAGATTAATGAATTCACCTATTAGTAATATTCATCACAATAATTTTGATAATATAACCTACAATCTTTATGTTACTGGCTCCTCCATTCCCATAACTAATAACTGGTGGGGTGCAACGATTGTAAGCAACATCAGCTCAACAATTATTAGTAATGGTTCAGATAGCCAATTTGTTCCTTATAGATTATTTGGAGGTTTTGATATAACAAAAGGAGCCGATATAACGCCACCCAGCTTAGTATCGACATTGACTCTAACAAAAATAAACTCCACAAATATAACTCTTTCCTGGGCTTCTTCTACAGGTTCTACTCGTTATTTTATTTATCAAACTATTGATTCTGCCTGGTCTAATTTATCTCAAGCCCAAGTCATAGGTATAACATCATCAACGAATTGGACAAACACTGGAATCTCTGATGGCGTTTGGCACTATTATGTTACTGCGCTTGATTCAGCTCCTTATACAAACGAAAGTTGGTATTCTTCTGTAACCTCTTCTACTATAGACTCGACAGTCCCCACAACACCACACTTAATTCTGCCTGTGAACAATTTTATAACGAACTCAGGCAGTATTCATTTTACATGGAGGTCTTCTGTTGATACAGGTGTAGGGCTTACAAATTATAGATTTAAAATCACAAATTCTTCTGCACTCTGGAGTACTAATATTATCACTGACAAGACGAATATAATAGTAACAGGTCTTTTGAATGGAACAAATTTTTGGTCAGTACAAGCCATTGATAAATACAATAATTATAGCACTTGGAGTTCTAATTATAATTGCATAGTTGATTTAACCCCACCTGTTATCTCTCTTATTTCACCTACTAGCAATAGTACATCTGGATATATTGGAGTTTTATTTAATTGGAATAGTATTGATAGTTTAAGTGGAGTTGTTTCGAATCGTATTGATATTGATACTGACAATAATTTAGGTAATGGCTTTGAAGTTCAAGTTTCAACAAATTCTTCTTATACCTATATTTTTAGTGGCAACAGCACAAACCATTGGAGAATCAGATCCAAAGATCTTATGGGCAACACTAACTACAGTGCTATATGGTCGGTTATCGTCAATACGAACCTACCCATTGCATCTCTTTATTCTCCTATTTTAATCTATACAAATAGTAACAATGTTGATTTTGTATGGAGGGATGAAAGTCTTAATGGATGTACAAGCAATATTATTCAATTGTCTCTAACAAATAATTTTAGTACTATTGCGACTACTGCCTCAGGGAATAATTCTTTTACAAATTGGATTGCCTCTGGTTTATCTACTGCACAATATTATTGGAGAGTTTTAACATATAAATTAAGCACAACTACATGGTATACTTCTGCCTCTTCTTGGGTTTTTGTTGACACCAATAATCCTGCTCAAGCCAGTTTAATTACTCCTACTTTTAATTCCTTTTTGACAAATGCCACAATTCCTTTTAAATGGACAAAGTCAGCAGATATTGGAACAGGCATAGATTTTTATACTATAGAAATCAGTACAAATTCTTTTTCTTCTATATTAACGAATGTCTCGCTCTCATCAACAAATACTAATTTGAATTTAATTTCTGAAACAACCTACCAGTGGAGAGTTTTTTCTATTGATAAAGTTGGAAATACAACTATCTCTTCAACTAATATTTTTGTTTTAGATACAACCCCTCCATCTATACCAAATCTTGTTACTCCTGAAGATTCTATTCTCACAAATACTAGCACAATCCAGTTTGTATGGAATAAATCAACAGATACAATTTCTGGAGTATCAAACTACACCTTTATGCTTACAAACACGACTTCTACTTGGGCAACAAATCTCATTTTAACGTCAACAAATTTCACTCTTTCTTTAGCTGATGGAACGAATTTGTGGAAAGTACAAGCTATGGATAACGTAAAACATAAAAGCTCATGGAGTAGTACAAACAGTCTTTCCATAGACACAACGCCTCCATCTATACCAAATCTTGTTACTCCTGCAGATTCTATTCTCACAAATACTAACACCATCCAGTTCGTATGGAATAAATCAACTGATACAATTTCTGGAGTATCAAACTACACCTTTATGCTTACAAACACGACTTCTACTTGGGCAACAAATCTCATTTTAGCATCAACAAATCTCACTCTTTCTTTATCTGATGGAACGAATTTGTGGAAAGTCAGATCTTCAGACAAATTTGGAATATTCAGTGTTTGGAGTAGTACAAATAAGTTTGTCATAGACACAGTGGCTCCTAGTAGCACGCTTATATCTCCTGTTGACAATTTTACTAATGGAGTGCTGCCTTGTTCTTTTGTCTGGACGGCTTCTGATGGATTAAGCGGTATCATGCTTAGTCGCATTGATATTGATACTGACAATAATTTAGGCAATGGTTTTGAAATTCAAAAAACGAATTTTTCGCCTTACACAAATGTTTTTTCTGGAAATAGTACAAACCATTGGAAAATATGGGTTAAAGATATGGCTGGGAATACTAATTCCTCTTCTATTAGAACACTTTTTATTAATACAAATTATCACAAAATATTTCTTAATATAACGAATATAGTTTCTTACGAAATGACTATTTCTGCTTCTAATTGTCCTGTATTAGCGTTTCATTATAGGGACACACAAAATGATAATTTAAGTTCTTTATCTCTTACAAACTTGGGGACTATGAGTAATGGCGCTGATATTTCAAAAATATTATTATATAATGATACAAGCACAATATTAGGTGTTTTTAATGGAACGGAACCTCTTTTGGGATCTTTGCAATTTGATAATATAACAAAAAAATGGACAAATTATAATCTTGCTATCCCAAGTGATGTTGATATACTTGTTACTGTAAAGGCATCATCTACTTTGAATAAAGGGAAAACATTTCAGGCTAGCCTAACTGGTACAAATGCTCTTTTTTGTTCTGACGGAAAGCATCTATCTCAATTTATAACTAATACTGGTATTATTACGGCAGATATAACTCCACCTGTTTTTAATGGGAACTATACAATCGAACAACCAGACGGATTTACAGCAAAACTATCATGGTCTCCAGCCACAGACTCTGCTGTAGGAAATAAAAGTTTTATTTACAATATTTATGTTTCACAAAATGCGGATTTATCAAGTTTCAATTTAAACTCTCCTGCTTATACTATTATCAATTCTACTGATATCACTGTTTCTGATTTGACAACAGGTTTTTATTATTTTATAATATTAGCTAAAGATGATATGGGTAATATTTCTACTACTACAAATACTCACTCTATGGCGACTATTTTAAGGTATGAAGATAATCTGGATAATGTAAAACTCTATCCGATTCCTGTGAAAGGCAATCAAAGTTTGCGTATAGACAAATTGACACAGAAAGTCAATTTTAAATTATATTCTGTTTCTGGTATTGAAGTTTTTGAAAAAACTTTAGATTATGCAGGAATACCTCTTTTTATTAATTTATCAGAGTATAATTTAGCGACAGGAGTTTATATGGCTGTTATTGCTGATGAAAAACAAACAATAAAAAAGAAAATTATTTATATTAAGTAATTTTTTTAAGGAGAAATTATGAAACAAAGTATAATTTTTATATTATTATCAGCTGGCTTTTTATTTGGTTGGAGTGGAGCTGATGGAGAAGCTTTATTAATTCCACCTGATGCGCGTTCTATTGCTATGGCCAATACAACGGTTTCTATTGCTAATGATGTAAATGCGATTTACTGGAATCCTGCAGGCTTGGCTCAAATTAATTCTCTACAAATAGGCTATTCTCATGCTTTTTGGTTTATGGATTTAGGATATGATTTTATAGCTTCTGCTTATCATTTTAAAAACGGAGATACAATTGGTCAATCAATAGGCCGTTTTGGCATGCCTGGAATTGACGGATTAACAGAAACAGGAGTCCCTTCAGGTGATACTATAAAAATGTCAGCGTATTTTATTAATATAGCTTATGGTGTAAGACCTTTTGAGATTTATTTGGGATTTTCAAAAATGCAATTGTTTTTAGGAGCTTCTATTAAAATAGTCTATGAACTTGTAGATACAACGTCTCTTACAGTGCCAGGAATGGATATAGGGACTTTAGGAAAAAATTTATTTTTCAAAGGTTTAAATTTAGGTATTTCCTGGCGTAATATTGATGTGTCTAAATCAACAAGATTGCCTATGGAAATAGATTTAGGCTTTTCTTATAACTGGGAAATGTATAAATACAAACGTTCACAAATCATTATAATTCCAGCTTTATCGTTAAATTATTTATTAGATTACGGTTTTTCTGAATCTGCTGGATTAGAAATTTCATGGACTAATCCAGGATTAGATTTAAAAAATACAAAAATTAGAGCAGGTTATGTCTTTTCTAAATCTGATTCTCGTACTACAGGCCTTAATTTGGGAGCTGGATTATCCAGTTATAATATTTCAGTAGATTATGCTCTTACTCTCTATAATACTCTTAATTACACTCATAATCTTACTATTAAATATATGTTTGATATGATACAATAAAGTTTTTTTTGTTTTTTTTCTGAATAGCAAGTAGCATTGGTTGCCAAATAATATAAATTACCTTATAAAATGAAGATGGAAAAATTCCAAATCAATTTATCCGTATTGTAAAAAATTTTTGAAAAATATTATTATCTGATGATGGAATCAAAAAAATAAAATTAAACTAATTAGAGATAAGGTTTTTATTTTCCTAATAACGAATATTGCTCCAAAAAGAAATCGGGTCTATAGGAATAGTATTTATATACATTCCCCAATGCAAATGAGGCCCTGTTACTCGGCCAGTGGCTCCTACTTCACCAATTATTTCCCCAGCAGAGACAAGGTCATTTTTTTTTACAAAAATTTTAGACAAATGGGAATAAGAAGAAATAACACCTAATCCATGATCAATTAAAATAGTTTTGCCTCCATAATAAAAATATCCCGTATCAACTATGCGACCAGGATAAATGGAATGAACTGGTGTTCCAATCGGATTTGGTAAATCTACTCCTAAATGTCGAGATTTCACTTTACCATTGAATATTCGTGCCACACCAAAAGGAGAAGAAATTTTTTTAATTGGTACGGGAGGTATTAAATTATCTCCCCAAAAACGCATAGGAGAAAAAAAACTTCTTGCTTTTTCTAATTTTTTTTGTTCTTTTTTTATGCGACGCCATAAAGATTTGTTTGGTTTTGAATATTTTGAAGAAACTTTTAAAAAAGTTTGAGGATATTCTTTATTAGATATCGCGATACGTCCTTTTTTAATAAGTTTTTCATTTTCATAAAATTTATAAACAATAGATTTTTTTGCATCAAGGGGAATGCCTACAAGTACAGTTGTAAATTTATCTATTTCATAAATAGGATAGTTTTTTTTGGATGAAGATAAAATAGAAAGCCTATATTGATTATCTATGTTTAAATCGTAAAATTTAATTACGGCTAACTGTCCTGCTATTGGTTTTTTAGGAAAAACATAGATTTTAATTTTATCAGATAGATTTGTGCTATAATATTGGGCATTACAAATTGTAAAACAAAGAAAAATAAAAAAAACAAATTTTTTAATTATCACAGGGTTCTTAGCTCCTGTACAATTTTTTTTATAAGCACAATATCTTTTATACCTGGAGCTTTTTCAACACCGCTATTAAAATCAAGAGCATAGGGATTAAATTTTAAACCTTCTTTAAAATTTTTTTCATTAAGACCTCCTGACAAGAACCAATTACAATTTTTTAAAATTGTAGAATTCAGTATATTCCAATCAAAACTTTTACCAGTTCCTCCATATAAATTTTTTAATTTTGTGTCCAGCAAAATGTAGGGAACTATTGTTTTGTATTCGGTTATTTTATTCAAATCTTTTTCAGATTCGACGCGAACGACCTTAATAACTGGAATGTCTATAGATTTACAATATTCTAAAGATTCATCTCCATGGAGTTGCACTAAATCAAGATTAAGTTTAGAAATAGTCTCTTTTACATTTTCTAAAGGTTCATTGACAAATACACCAACTTTTTTTATTGAAGAATATTTTGTTAGATGATTTGTAATTTTTTTTGCCTTTTCTAAAGACACAGATCTTGGGCTTGGTGGGTAAAAAATCATTCCAAAAAAATCAATACCTAATTTTTCTAATTCTTGTAAGTCCTCTATACTTGTAATACCACAAATTTTTATTTTTGTCATTTTATCCTTTTTGAAACAATTTAACTTGTTTTTTTATAGTTTTAGATCGCATAAAAGATTCACCAATAAGAACTCCATTAAAACCAGAATCCCGCATTAATCGAATGTCATCAATAGAATGAATTCCACTTTCACTAATTGCAAATCGATTTTTTGGAATAAAAGGCTTGAGTTTCACCCCCTTTTTTAAATCAATTTTAAAATTTTTTAAATTTCTATTATTGATACCAATAATCGATGCGTCTGTTTTTAGAACTTTATCTAATTCTTTTTTTGTATGCACTTCTGTGAGAACTTCCATTTTTAATTCTGAAGCTAATTGAAGATAATCTTTCAACTGACTCAAAGACAAAATAGAGGCTATCAAAAGAATGATATCAGCACCAAGAGACTTTGATTCATAAATCTGATATTCATCAATAATAAAATCTTTTCTTAAAAGTGGAACAGTAGAAAATTTAGCAATTTTTTTTAAATATTCAGGTTTTCCAAAAAAAAATTTTTGGTCAGTAAGAATTGATATAGCATCTACATTGGATTCCATATATTCTCTAGCAATCGCATAAGGGTGAAATTGAGAACGAATAATTCCTTTAGAAGGTGAGCCCTTTTTTATTTCAGCAATAATAGAAAATTTTTTTTGCATATGATTTATGAAAGATTTTGTAGGTTTGCTCATATTTTTTTTTGCGGAGTTTTCGATTTGTTTTAAAGTTCGAATTTTTTTTAAACTATTAATTTCTTGTTTTTTATGAGCTATAATTTTATTAAGAATATCAATCATGTATCAAAATATATAAGGTTTTCGATCGAAAATCAAAATATTTAAATTGCTTTGCATCTTTATTCTTGTGTATTTGACATTTTTTGTTTTTTTGTGTATTTTTATGTATGCAAAAATTGATATTTTTAATGTTATTTGTTTTTACTCTCATTTATTTATCTTGCAGTATGCAACCTGCTATAGTTCGTGTTTTATATCCTGTGGAATCACTTGAAACTCAAACAACTAATTATTCAAAAACGAATTATGAGGCTATATCTAAGGATAATGTAGATATTTCCCTTCAATATTTAGATAAAAAAGATCTTTACTATTTAGCTAAGCGCAATAGAAATCCTTATACAAGCGATGGCACAAGGCCTCTTTTGACTGTTTTTAAAATAGTTGTACATAATAGAAGATCTGATAAAATAAAAATAAATAAAGATTTAATAGTGTTGTTAGATGACCAAGGCCATCAGTATAATGCGTTAAATTTTGAAAGTTTTAGACAGATGTTTCCTTCTACTTATGAAAGAAGTATGGATTATAATTTTTTGTTTGCTCAGAATTTTGTTGAACCGAAACGTTATTCCTCTGATTATTATAAAAAAGAAGAAGTTAAAAAAAATTTATTTCAAGGTGGCTATATTTATAAAAAGATAGAAGTTACTGGCCTTATCTCTTTTGTCAGATTAACAGAAATGACGAAACAATTGACTATTATTATTCCAGATGTTGAATTATATGAAGATAAAAAAATAATAAAAAAAATAGATTTTAAATTTACCTTTGTTCAAACTGTTGAACGAATAGGACATTAAGGAGTTAGTATGATAAATCGCTATACACGAAAGGAAATGGGTAATCTGTGGACAGAAGAAGCTAAATTCGAAAGAATGCTAGAAGTAGAGAAATTAGCAACAGAAGCATGGGCTGAAATAGGAGTTGTGCCAAAAGAAGCAGCAAAAAAAATTCGTGAGAAAGGACAATTTTCTATTGAAGAAATAAATGAAATAGAAAAAACAACAAATCATGATGTTATTGCTTTTGTGGAATCTATTGCTCGTCATTTGGGAGATGAATCTCGTTATGTTCATTATGGGCTTACCTCTTCAGATGTTTTGGATACAGCTTTGGCCTATGGTTTAAAGCAGGCCAGTGATATTATTTTAGAAGATTTAAAAAAAGTAGAAAAAGAACTTATTCGTTTGGCAAAAGAACATAAATATACGATTGGTGTTGGTCGTACACATGGTGTTCATGCAGAACCAACAAGTGTCGGATTGAAATTTGCTCTTTGGTTAGAAGAAACTAGACGCAATATCAAAAGAATGATGAATGTAAAAGAAGAAATTTCTTATGGTAAATTATCTGGAGCCGTCGGAAGTTATGCGAATATAGACCCTCGGATTGAAGAATATGTTTGTAAAAAATTGGGATTAAAAATAGAACCTGTTTCTACACAAGTTGTTCAAAGAGACAGACATGCCTATTTATTAGCTACTTTAGGGGTCGTAGCTGGTATGTTGGATAAGGCTGCAACAGAAATTCGAAATCTTCAAAGAACTGACATTCGTGAAATGGAAGAAATGTTCGCCAAAGGACAAAAAGGTTCGTCAGCAATGCCTCATAAAAGGAATCCAATTACTGCAGAACGAATTTGTGGTTTATCTCGTGTTATTAGAGGCTATATGATTCCTGGTTTTGAAGATATTGCCTTATGGCATGAAAGAGACTTGACTCATTCTTCTGCAGAACGCGTAATTTTACCAGATGCTTTTATTTTATTAGATTATATATTAAATAAATTTTTGATTATATTGCAAAATTTAAAAGTTTATGAAGAAAATCTGCAGAAAAATTTAGCAAAAATGAAAGGTTTAACAGCATCAGGCACAATTTTGCTCGAATTAGTCAATAAAGGCTTGAGACGGGAAGAAGCTTATGTTTTAGTACAAAGAAATGCTATGCGGGTTTGGTCTGAAAACCTGGATTTTAAAACTCTTATTTTGGAAGATGAAGATATAAAGAAATACCTCTCAGAAGCCGATATTAATAATGCCTTTGATTATAAATATTATACTCGGAATGTTGATATTATTTATAAGAGGATTGGTTTAGACTAAATTCTTTCGGGATGTGGCGCAGTTGGCTAGCGCGCATGGTTCGGGATCATGAGGTCGCGGGTTCAACTCCCGCCATCCCGATTTTGCTATTTTTTAATACCTAATAACGTTTTTTATTTTAAGAAGGACAATTTATGATTGCAACCTTTCATGCTCATATTTTTGGCAGAGTGCAGGGAGTTGGATTTCGTTATTTTACTTTAAATACTGCCAATTCTATAGGTGGAATCACTGGATTTGTTCGGAATGAATATGATGGCAGTGTAGAAGTCTATGCTGAAGGGAAAAAAAATGTGTTAGAAATTTTTTTAGATAGAATAAAAATTGGTCCGACTTATGGTCATGTAGAAGATATTTCTGTTATGTGGGATAAAATAGATAAACGTCAACAACATATTTTTAAGATCACGTATTAATTATGAAAAAAATTATAGCCTTTTTATTATTTATAGCGATGCTAACCTCTTCTTATGCTTCTTTAGTTTATTATGTTAAAAAAGGAGATACACTCTTTAGTATTGCAAAAAAGTATCATTTAAAAGTAGAAACTTTAAAACAACTTAATAATTTATCAGATAATAATATTAAAGTAAAACAAAAACTTTATATTCGAAAATCATCATCGACAAAAACACAAAAGAAAAAAGTGATTTATCATAAAGTTAAAAAAGGCGAGACTCTTTGGAGAATTGCTTATAAGTATCATCTCCCTTTTCAAAAAATTATGGTATGGAACAAAATAAAAAACGTAGGAGATTTAAAAACAGGTCAAGTTTTGACGATTTATTTAGATTTAGATAAAAAAGATACTTATAATTCAAGAAAACCACCAAAACGAATTCGATATAGAGGGAAATTAAAACTACCTGTTAAAGGAATTGTGGAAACTGCGCCACTACATAAAGGTATTAATATTAAATGTCGTAATGGATCAAAAGTGCGTTCTGCAGGCAATGGGATTGTTGAGTATGTAGGACAACTGACTGGGTATAAAAATGTTGTTATTGTAAAACATAATGGAGATTTATTTACGATTTATGGTGGTTTAGGTCGTATAATAGTAAGAAAAGGACAAAAAATTCGATCAGGAAAAACCTTAGGTTATATATCAAAAATGAGTCACTACCCATATCCTATTTTACACTTTGAAGTAATCCATTATGGAAAAAATGTTAATCCCATTAAATATTTAAAACAACATTAAAAATTAGTTATTTAGGCCTATATTTTTTTATTGTAGATACAGGAAATTTGGCCTCTGACACTCAAAATCCAAATTAGATATGATAAATTCATGCTCTGCATGCTCTGGCACCTAAAATTCAATTTAAATATGGTAAATTTGGGCTCTGACACTTAAATTTCAAATTAGATACGTAGATCTGTTGATATGAAGATATGGGAAATTAAACCTCTGACACCGTTCTGGTACCACTCCTAAAGGGATCAATCATTTATTTAAATTCTTTTTCAATTTCTTGAGTTGTTTTCATTGTGCCATAAATTTCTTTGTACATTTCTGTACTTTCCATACATAAATACACAGGAATTTTAGAAGAACGTTTTTTAATAAAAGCCAGCATATTGGTGTAAATATGTTTACGAATTAAATTTGGATAACGCATTTTATTGTCTTGAGGATCTAAAATGAATTCCCCATAAAAATATACATCTTCAGGAAATCGGTATTCTACTATTGATTTCAGTTTTCTATAAAATCTTAGGGAGCCAACACTAATCCAAGAAATTTTTCCTTTAGTATATTCAAATAAAAGATTCACGACTTCTTCATAGTCTTTTTTCCATTCAGCATAATAAATAATGGGATCAAAATGAAACCCTACTTTATAGCCTTTTGCGATTAATGTTTGAGCTGCTTCTAATCTTTCTTTTAAAGAAGCTGTGTATCGTTCTTCTGTATCAATAATTTTTTGAGGATTTAAGGACCATGAGATAACGATGTTTTTGGGAACTTCTTTGATTTTTAGCAAATTTGTTATGTTATTACTTTTTGTTTTAAATTCGAAAAGCATTTTTTTTGTTCTAAAAAATTCAATCAAATGTGAGGAATAATTTACAATAGAATCTAAGGCTAAGCTATCAAAAAATTCGCCTGTTCCAATACGGACAAAATTAAATTTATTCTGATCTAAAATTGAAGAGGCTTGTTTAAAAAAGGATTCTAAATTCATTGGTAAAAGAATGCCAGCAATATTCATATAATGTTGGAGGTAACAATAAGAGCAATCAAAAGGACAGCCAAACCCAAGATTGAGAATAAAATAATTACAACTAACAGCATTTTTAGTACAAGGGCAGGGTTTTATAATGTCAAAGGATTCATCAATGAGGTAGATGTCTCGTTTCCCCATATCAGTCAAAAACTTAGTTTTATCTTTTGGAATATCTTTTAATTTATTAAAATAAATTTGAGGCACTTGGGGAAATTTTTTTAATACAGAACGAGTTAATGCCAAATTTTTTATTGAATTTTGAATAAAAATTTTTTCTGGGATAAAATCTTTGTTGAGGAGAGGATTAAGGCTTTTCTCTGGCAAATGCAAAGGTGGTAAGTAAGCAGAAAAATGCGGTTCACTTTTGGATGCTACAGGATAACGAAGCTCAAGGAGAATTTTTTTTAATTCTAAAAATTTTTTATTGCCCTGTAAATTTTTTTTAAAGAATTTTTTTATATCAGGATTTGTTTTTATATCATCTAAAGACCAGTCATGAATCAGGCATAATTCATAAAGAAGTCTTTTTAACTCTTCAATTTTATTTACACCAGTAAAAAGACCAACTTCTTGTTCTAAAAAAGCAGTTATAGAATTAAGATTTTCTTTCATATTGATTTTTGATCCTGTTAGGTAGGTTCAGATAAAAAGAACCTTCTTCTTTTTTATTGTGTTTTAAACAACCATTTCCATAAATATAACATTTTTTTTGTAATTCTGCAAATGCTAAAGAAAAATGTTCCGAAGACAAATTGCGAGTTTCAATTAATTTTGTAATAGATTGAATTCTAAATTTATCCATACCTATAAAACGCTGAGATAATTGATCAGAATGACCTCCTTCTTTTATAGTCAAAGGTTCATCAATAAGACAAACAGGATATTTTTCAGTTACACGCAACCACATATCATAATCTTCACAAACAGTCAAATTCGTATCAAATAAACCCATTTCCTCAAATAAGGATTTTTTTACAATGATAGTAGACATGCTAATAGAGCAAAGTTTTAAGGAATTTTGAAATATATGTCCTGCTTTTTTTTTATGTTTTAATTTGGGGTTTAAAATTTTGCCAGCGCGATACCATAATTCTTCTGTATGAGAAAGCTGACAATTTGGATTTTGATGCATAAGAGCCATTTGTTTTTCTAATTTATTGTTGACCCATTTATCATCGGAATCTAAAAAAGCAATATACTTATATTTTGTATTTTTTATGCCAAGATTTCTAGCAGCAGAGGCTCCAGAATTTTTTTGATAAAGATAAATAATCCTGTTATCAGAAAGAGATTGCACCCACTCTTTAGTGTTATCTGTAGAACCATCATCAACGATAATAAGCTCAAAATCAGAATAAGTTTGATTTAAAACAGATTGAACTGATATTTTTAAAAAATCAAGTCGATTATAGGTTGGAATAATTACACTAACGGGCACCATTATAACCGAAAAGTAACACCCATGTTAATTGTAAAATCTGTGATTTTTACTGTATCCTTAGGATTATGTTTCGTTGTATCGTTTAAATTGCGCGTGTTGTCCCATTGAGATGATCCTGATTTGAAATTTGCACCTAAAAAATCCATATCTGAATAAATATCTAAATTTATGTTTTGAGGTAATTTCAAAGTAAGACCTGCTTTTAATTCAAAAGAAGGTAAAATTGTAGTATAAGAATCAGCTGTATCTGAAGTTACAGTATCAGCGACTTTGGAATTGATAGCATCATAGGCATCTATAGTTTGGGAAGAAGAATTTTCTAAAGAAAAAAGTGTTGTAGTAAGACCACCGCGTAAAGTGAGCCATTTTGTAATAGAACCTTCTGCTCCAAAAGTAAGAGAAGAATTAATGATAGAATCTATATCGGTTTGTGTTAGTTCAATGCCTTGCATAGAAGCATTTGTAGTAGTATCTTTGTCAACAGAGGTAATCGTAGTTGATTTATCATAGCCTACTCCAAGACCCACAAAAAATAAAGATTGAACAAAAGTTTTAGAAAAAGAAAAATATCCATTTATATTTAATGTTGGATTTGAAATATCATATTTAAAATTTGTAAGATTATACGTTTTTTTGAATTCATCACTATTTTGAAAAGTAGAATTTAACAAAGTATATTGTCCTGATATAATCCCTCTTAGTAAAGAAGCAGAAGAAATTTTGTATTCCATTAAAAGATTCCCCCCTGTATTCATGCCAGTGATTTTATTGTATGTTAAAAAAGAATCATTAGTTTGAATATAATTACCATAAAGAGCTATTCCTCCTCCTACAATAGGAGAATACAGAGTACCTGATTGAGGCAAATAAAATCCAGAAAACCCAAAGAGAAACGACTGGTTGTCAGTATAGGTTAATCCTAAATCACCACCTATACTATTAATTTTAGTATCTATTTTTGTGCGAAAAGATTTATCTTCTACATTATTAGTTGTTCTTGATGAAAAACTATAAATTGGTAAAGAACTATATACGGCTTTTAACCCCAATTGGATATTGCCTAAATCATAAGAAAAAAACAAGGATGTATTGTATAAATTGCCTTGTTTAGATTCTGTTGTATCTTTTGTATCTGTTGCTGTATTTGTTTGATCATTAGGATCTTTAGTGATAACTTCGTTTCGATTTTGATAATCACTGAGAATTTTAATCCCAACACCAATTTTATTAAAATTCATTAAAGCCCCCAAGAGAAGTATTGTCAAAATCCATAGTATTGATTTTTGTGTTTTTTGTATCATTTGTAGGAGCCGAATAATTAGCATTTAAATAATCGTCTTGAAAATAATTAGAAGACATAATATTCATCCCTAAATTTCCAAAAAGATCAATTCCACCTACACGGTTTAATAAAGCCGGATTAATATTAACATCAAATTCTCTGTCTGGTAGAAAATATTGGGCATTCATACCATTTAGACGAAAATCTCCTGCAAACATAATTACAGGGAAAACTAAAATAACAAAGATAATTTTACTTAATTTCATATAATCTCCTTTTATTTTGAATAAAAATCGGATACAATATTTTTTGTATTTCCTTTTACAGGCTGATTGTTTTTTTGTTTTGGTTCAAATAAGAATTTTACTAATTCTTTTATATTAGAGGGACGGGGAGTGGTTTGAGAATTTTCTAATTGTTCAGATTGAGTCGGTAGTTTTGTTGTAGGGACTGCTTCTGATTCAGATAGATTATACTTTTTTTTAATAAAGTTTTTTAATTTCATAGCAATATTTTTTTGTAAATCATCAGAATAAACATCTAAATCAATTACAGTTTCAGAGTCTATGATGAGTCCAGTTTCAATATTGACAATACGAGCATTAATTCGTAGATATTTTGTTATAGCGTTATATTCATAACCACCAACAATCATAATATTCGCAGTTAGTTGTTTTCCTATTTTTTGGACATTTATATCGCTAGCAAGTCCACTTATAGAAAGTTGTAATTCATTTAAAATAGAAGTAAATTGTGATCGTTCTACAATTTTTAATCCATTAAGAGTTACCAATTGATTAATAATGGCATCAGGCACACCTTTTTGCAAAGAATTTAAGTTAACAGATTTAGAATAATTTTCAAAAT
>Ga0114934_10001432_pt1 | contig 15511 bp, 5 predicted proteins | sample 4SBtaG_2_FD_99695 | JGI IMG/M metagenome (GOLD analysis project Ga0114934, IMG submission 99695) | Deep subsurface microbial communities from Kolumbo volcano to uncover new lineages of life (NeLLi) - 4SBTROV10_white metaG | ecosystem: Environmental > Aquatic > Marine > Volcanic ... | reverse complement strand
TCGTGATGAAGCGATGGAATGTTACCGTGATGCTTTAGTTTTGGCAGAATCAAACGATTTCAGGGTTCTAATTGGTGAATTATTGGCGCGCCTTGGTGAAGCTGCGCCTGACCGAAGTAGGCGAATGGAATATTTACAGCGCTCTCTTACTGTGTTTAGAGAATTAGCTGCAAACGACCGAATGCGCGAGATTCAGTCGAAGGTTCACCGTGCTTTGATGGGATGATTTGGGTTTAAAATCCAGGTTGATTACTAGTGATAGTTACATTGTTTCCCTCAAGTAACACCCATATTCTTTCTAATCCTGCTAATTCCACTTCTCCGCTGTGAGTTGTGGCACTTGCAGACGAAATGTCTCTGCTGATTATCAGATTTTGACCTTTATCTTGCATCAAAAGTCCATCATCGTCCAAAACTAATCGTAATTCTAAATTTACGGCTTTAGATAACAATAATTCAACAGGTTCTGCATAGGTGACATTACCATCTTGACGACTTGCAAGGTCTGCTCTTTCTATTGCTGCGGCTATGGAATCTAAATTTTCCTCCATAGCCTGTTCTAACCATACATCTCCTCTTTCATCTTGGAGTTCCCAAGTCCAAATGCTGAACACGGACAGGAATGAAAGTCCAAGTAAGAATGTAAGAACGTAGCCTAACTCTGTTGCTGCTGCGACTGTGTCGCGCATGAGAACGGAATTGCGTCTCAAATAATCAACTCCGTATCGATTGAAATTTGACTTAGTTGCAGATTGAACATAATCGGTTCCCCAGACGCATGGTAGACCGCCTCGGGACTAGAATGAGTCAATTGGACCCAGCCAACATAATCATCGAGAAGGTCTATGCGGCCGGGGAAAGTTAACCAATCTGCACTGAAAGCCAACTCTTGAGACGCCTCGGCAGCAATTGCTGCTCCGTATGGGCCATCCCAACCTCGGCGTATTTCATGAGCCTGTACAGAAACTAACTGCACTCGTTGGTCTAATGAAACTGTAAGGGCAACTTGGCTATTTCCGACTGAAGAACTATCTGCAGGCATAGTTAGAGGAATCGTAACTGCTAATCTTGGGCCAGGTCCTTCTCTGGCAGGTGGGAGGACAAGAACATCGGCTTGGTATTCTGGGTGGTTGGTGCCAACAAACCCTCCACGGTAACCAATTTCCATTCCCGAAACTGAACTTTGGAATTCATAGTTCAGGCGAGGGAGATGAGCCCCCCAAGCAGATGCTAGAGTTTGATGTGGTGCACCATTTTGTGGTCCGAATAGAGTTACCTCTACTCCCAATGGATGTGACCCATCTTTCCATGCTTCCTTCACAATAGCAGCGCTATAGTGGGAAAAATCTTCCCAAGGGAGATTTAGTTCAACCCAGCCCGAAGCCCAATATCCAATTGGTAAGCACCGCTGCTCTCCATCTTGGCGGATTTCCATCATGCCATCATCTCCGGCAACGGATATAATTCTGAATGGTGCATCATCAATTATGTCTGTTGAGTTGACAGCAGTTCTCACTAAGTTTGAAGCCGTTGAAGAAAGAATTGTTAGATTGCTACCTGTAGAATCATTCACAGTAATGTGAGGGGATTGACCTGCTTCAAGGTCAGCAATCAAAGTTAGAGATGTTTCTGGACTTGCTTTCTGAATTAGTACACTTTCATCACCCGCTGAAGTAGGGGTGGTAAACGAATGTTGAAAGCCACTTGAGCGGCCAGTATCCAAGGCTGGAATCATTTCGAGCGAACCTGTGCGATAGGAGTTACTTGCATCTTCTGCAAGCCAATGAATTTGCACAGGTCCAGTGGATATAATCTGTGAAGATGCTGCGGGCCATGAAATTCGCATTGAACTCTGGGCTGAAATTGTGTTGAACAATCCATCAATCTGAACTGCGATGGATGTAGTTTCAGGATTTTCAATTAGAATACTACCTGCTGCAGCCGGTAATGTGTGACTTATCCCTAATCCGCTGCCGCCATCATCAGGCCAGACTGTTGCACCTGTGCCGCTTCCCCAAACCATCATCAATCTTGCCGGACTGCTAGAATGAACAGTCATCACGTCTCCATCTATCGCGGTGAAATCGCCATTCCATGTTGCTGGTGAACCAGTACTAGTCGCTGAGCCTGAGTTTGAATTTGAATCCCAACTGACAGTTGTTAAATCTGAACTAACCAGATGGAGGCTGACAGATCCCGTAGGCATTGGAATAGTCCATGCCCTTCCTTTTCCATCTGAAGGATTTGCTAGGTCTGGTTCAAGCATTGTCACTCCACCAGTTCCCCGCAAGAAAATAACTTTCAGAGGGCCATCCGATTCTAGCCAACTTTCTTCTGATGACATAGTTGACAACACTGAACCAGGAACTAGTGAGTAAGAAGTACTAGTTCCACTTGATTTGTATTCCACGGTTGTTTCATAGAGTGGTTGTTGAAGAGTAGTTGCAGGTGTTGCAAGTATTGTTCCATCAATGCTAGGAATTCGGTAATTCCAAGTGGCATCTTTATTGGCTCTGAGGTCAGAAAAACAAACTGCAGATACTTCACTTTCAGAGTATCTAATTCTAGTTTTGTCATCTAAATCAAGTAAACCGTCAAGCCGGAAACTTCCCCCTTCATTGAACGCTACAGAGTACCAAGTCCCACCGTGCGCTAAGTTCCAACCTAATTCCCCTGTGTGTGGCCTGAGTTGTAATGTTGCAGAATCTCCAGGCAATCCATTTTCTGAGATTCTGACTGTCTCGGCTGCTAAATCCTCCATTTGTCCCGCCATTGCTTGTCTCTCGACCGAGCCATGTTTCTCATTGATAAGAGGGGTGATAGTAACCATCATTCCTGAAATAATTCCAAGTACGCCAGCGAATAACAATACAGTTGCGATTGCTGCTGAAACCGCTTCATCATCAAACCTGCGCCGCATCAGTACACCTCCACCGATTGTAAGGTGGCAACAAACTGAAATGGCATATCACCGGGCAGTACGGTTATCCCGTCCAGCCCTGAAATACGCTCATAGGGTCCAAAGCCTTGGTAATCATCAATTGAATTCCCGGCTAGATATAGGGCATAATCTCCCGTCCAGTGGTGAATATATTGAGGAGATATTGAGGGGTCTCCTGCAATTTCAACTTCGACAATTAAATTTCTTGCCTCTCCATCAAATAATGATTGTTCGCCCTGTGAATCAAGGTGAACATTTGTCATATGCCGAGTGGCAGATGAACTGATATCAAGGTTTAGAAGAATTAGTGAAACTCTTGGAGTCCCATCTAGTAACACATCTGTTTTGAAACGGGGGAATTGTTTGACTTCAACTGGTTGATTTGGCAATTTTTCAATTCTTGCTCCATTAACCAAATCAACAGAAAACTCGCCGTCAGTCAATACATTGTTGAGCCGGATTCCATCAATCGTTATCTCGACGAAGCGATGTGATATCGTTCCGTGAATATCCTCAACTTCGATAATAACGTCTCCAATTAAGCCTGAAACTGTGAAATCGTTTGTGCTATTTGTCATGGTAAAATTTTGTGTTGAAATTGAATCTGTGACCCTAACAATTGATGCTGTTCGATTGAGGCTTGAAACTGTTAGCAAGTCTCCATCCAAGGTAACTACAGTTCGGTCACTACCACCTAAGTCTGCTTGGATTTTCCAGATTTCAGCATCTTGAAGTGGGTCCATAGACCTAGAAAGTTGGGCATTTTGTTGAACTAAACCACTCCCTTCTGGGCTTTGTGCAGCAATTAAAATCCGGTCATTCAATTGAGTCGCTGCGACGGTACCAGATGACCATTCCCTGTTATCGCTGATATCTTCTAGAAATGGTGCTAGAAGAACAAACACACTCCCTATCACAGTGACAACCATGGCTAACAGCATAGTAACTCCGAGGATTTCGCTTACCGCATCCTCGTTATGGCTCCCGCTCCGCCTCACAGTTGCGACTAAACCTCCCTGTTCTTATGGGTTCGCTGTGGTGAACATCGCCGTAGGCGATATTTCTGACAAAGTGTGTATCCCACCATCAGTTACCAATTGTACTGCAGGAAGCCGGGATTAATTTGATGATTTCAACAACTCATTTTGAGCCGATATTGAAGGAGATTATTCAAGTTCTAATCTACTTGATTTATCGATTTTCATATCGCAATTTTTTCGGGCTCTGATTGCCCTAAATAATGGGCGAATTCGGGCCCGTCTTGGGTACTGATTGAGAGGTCACCTGAGAACACTTCATCAAGTTCCATCAGGACCTCGCTTTCAGCCAAATGTGGGGCGTTATTTTGAGCACTTAGATGGCTCAAAACTATACTTCTCGTATGGCTACCTACAACATTCGATAACAAGTCCGCAGTTTGCTGATTAGACAAGTGTCCTCCACGACCAGAAATTCGCTGTTTGAGGCGCTCAGGGTAAGGGCCATTCCACAATCGATTTGAGTCATAATTTGCCTCTACTGAAATGTGTACACATTCGGCCATGTGACGGGCTAATTCATCGTTCCAAGATCCAAGGTCAGTTACCACCGCAGCTCGCTCTCCTCGATGAGATGCAATGAATCCTACATTGTCAGCCCCATCATGATTTACTGACACGGGGAGAATACTCAAATCGCTCCCAATATCAATACGTTGCAAGGCCTCGAATAAACGGCATTCATTTACTGGGTCCATGCCTAACCTAGCACATGTTTCAAAATTAGCCCAAACTTCTGTTCCCCACCGCTTCTGGGTGATGGCAGCCCCTTTTGCATGGTCAATATGGTGGTGACTGATTAGAATCGCATCGAGTTCATCTGGGGAGATTTCTAAGAGTCCAAGACGTTTTTCGATTTGTTTGCCAGAAAACCCGCAATCGAGTAAAATTTTTGTCTCATCTGTGGCAATTAGGGTGGCGTTCCCACCAGAACCTGAACCAAGATGAGTGATTGACAAGGTCATGCAAATTACGGCGGAGCGCGGTCACTCCTTGAAGGAGCCGCCTTGACCCCGACAAAAATCGTGTTTTGATGCCCTCTTGTTTGCTTGCCAGTGGAGAAAAATATTGCTTACCGTTACCACATACTTCTAACTTATTTTTCTAGTCTTAATTAATTTCAAAAAATTCTGAAAATACTAACTTTAGCCAGTTTTTCCAAGCATACAACAATTGCTTGTATGAACTGTGCTCCATCAGCATCATAAGGAAACCCGTAGGGTTCTCTCGTGAACAGCGGACGCTGTAGGTGAGCCCATGCGCAGAAAACAGACAGTTCTCTTCATCACTTTGCTATTATTAGGAAGCCTTGCCTTCGTTTCGATGTCAAGACCATCCTCAAACGTTGATTCAGTTCATCCTGATGATACGACCGGGGAAGGTCCACCAATTACTGACACTGATAAAGACAAGATTCCGGACTTACATGAGCAGATGTATAGTGTTGATAGAAACATAACATTGGATGACATGGTCTACACAATAAGTGGACTTGATTACGAAAATGCATCTGACAACGAATCTGACTTTGATAATGATGGACTAAATTCTCTAGAAGAATATTGCTGGCCATACGATTTGGACCACTGTTTCGTTGACCGTAAATCACTAACTGGTATACCTCCTGAGTTAACAGAATCAGGGATGCGAGAGTTCCTAGACCCTAGACTAGCAGATACTGATGGCGATGGGTTGCCGGATGGTTACGAAATTTGGATGTGTATGCGTGAAACAGGGGCGAAAAACGAATCTATGGCTTGGGAATGTGACGGGTTTGACCCGTTGAACTCCCATGATGGCCAAAATGACTCAGACAGATGTTGGGATGGTGAACTTGGTTGTGGTGATGGATTTGATGTAGACCGCGATGGAATTATTGAGGTCCACGAATGGTATACAAATGCCGAAGAATACAATTACAATGCTCCAGATAATTGGACCACCGAAATCCACGGATTACGTTGTCTTGAGTTGATGGATGCTTGTGCTGATAATGTCAGCAGGCCTACTGGTTCTCCTGGTTGGCTTGGCACTGACCCATTGCGAAATGATAGTGACTTCTACTATTGGTCTGGTAGCCGCGAATTAGCGAAAAGTAGCCGCGGCGATGCAATTCCCGATGGTTGGGAAGTTTTCTTTGGACTAAATCCATTGAATGAATCCGACAGCCTGCTTGATAGTGATTCAGATGGCTGGGACTTGAATCGAGATGGAATGATTATTCCTGATGGTTCAAGAGCAACCGTTTACATCGGTGAAGCCTACTCAAATTTAGAAGAATATTACACATTTATTGACAATGGGACGTGGGTTAGAGCGGGGCTGAAATCAACTCTACTTGGTCAGGTTGATGCCACTGTATCGATGTATGACCAAGGTACTAGTCCAAGAATAATGCATCACGACGTTCGTTCTTTGCAGGCCGATGAAGTACTTGGCTTGCTATATGTTGGCACTAAGCGCGGACTGACTATCTTTGAACCTAGCACTGGTGGGAGTTGGGATTTGGCACTCCCTCCGGGTGGTGAATTGTTTGACATGATGTTGTGGGCTGACCAAGGTGGTGAGCAGAGACTAGTTCTTGCAACAAACAGTGGAATAGAAATTTGGACTTTGGATGGTGATGGTTTCCTCAACCAAAATGTCGGATTATCAGGTATTGAAATGGAACCTGTGAGTGGACTCTACCAACTAGATACTGGTTCAGGAAACCTCGACTTGTTGGTATCGGGTGATGATTCAAAAGCATGGACATTGACAATTGATGGTTCAGGCCAAATCTCTGATTTGAGAGAAGCAGAAACACTCACTGAAGCCTTAGAGATTGAAAATGCAACAATCCAAGCAATAGCGCATACATCAGTAAATGGTGGTGCAAAGAAACTCTATGTTGGAACAGATCACGGATTTTTAGTAGCAAGTACTGAGGATGTCACCGGTGATTACCCTGCATTATGGATATTCAATGAGACCGATGCAGAAAATTATGTTCGACAGGCAAATCCACAGAATATATCGCATTCTGCAAATGTAAGGACCCTTGTATTAGATGGGCCACGTCAACCAGATGGTTCAATCTCTAGCACTCAGACACTTTGGGTCGGGACTGCAGGTGGAGTACACCAATTCTCACTTTTAGATGAGGCTGACCCTTCCATAGCGTTCTCAAGAGACCGCATGCAGAATGATGAAAACGATTTAGATGGTGCTAATGATGTTCACGCTATTTTACCACTTGGTGATGAAATATTAATCGGTTCAAGGCACGGGACTTGGACGTTGGATGGTGACCACGCTAGAGCCTTGGGTATTGATGAGCAACAGACTAGAATTCCTGGATTTGTAACCGAAATTATTGTCATGGACGTTCTTGGCAATGATACAGTATTTGCTGGGCTACACCCTGGCAGATTCTCGAATCACATGCTGATTAATCCGTTTAGCAATGACTCTGACCTTGATGGTATGCCTGATGGTTGGGAGATTGCTCACGGGCTAGATCCAACCGACCCATTTGACGGTGAAGAGGATTTAGATGTAGATGGAATCAATATCAATCCATATGAAGATGACCTCATCGATCATAACTGGACAAATTTAGATGAATTCAGATATATCGCTAGCACCCCTGAAGGATGGAACGGTACCGACCCTAGACTATCTGACACTGATGGGGATGGGTTACTTGATGGTTCAGAATACTGGGGTTGGTTCTATGATGAAACAAACTTCACTTGTCACTATGAGATAGGCGAATATGTCTGCGACCAAGATGAAGGTAATGTTGCTGCTCAGGTCTATGCTGTTGGTTATCCTGGTACTCAAGCGAGTGGAGGAACCGATCGTTCCACAGACCCTACAAATTCAGATTCTGATGGCGATGGAATGCCTGATGGGTGGGAGATTGCAAACCGCCGATGGATTGGTACTGAATTCCACGGCGGTAATGAGTGGTCGCTTGACCCTAGAGACCCAACTGACGCAATGGAAGATGCAGATAGTGATGGCCTGTCAAATTTGTGTGAATATCAATGGGAATTGCTGTTACAAGCAGCATTAGAAGATGGATTGCCTGCATACGGCGAGACTGCCGAAGCAGCAGCATCTTGGTCCAAGATTGACCCAAATAACCCCGACTCAGATGGTGATTCTTTACCTGATGGGTGGGAGTCAAGATATTCTTGTACTTGGCTTATTACTAACATTGGCATCAATCCTCTAAATGGTAGTGACGCGTTTTCAAATCCAGACGGAGATGGGTACGACTCTAACCATGATGGAGTAATTCAAGCAGAAGAAGAATTTAGCAACTGGATGGAATATCATATTCGAGATGACCAAATTTTTGGTAACTTTACTGAAAGTGGTGCACCTCTCCCAGATGGTTTTTCTACATCATTGTGGAATGATACATGGGTGTCAAGTGCATCAAGGCCGTTTGGTGAGATGGTAAGTCCAACCACTATTGCGAGTGTTCCTGGAATGCCATTAACAGACCATGGTTCGGCAAATCCTTTGGTTGCTGATACAGATGGTGATGGGATGCCTGACGGGTGGGAAGTTTGGTACGCACGCTGGGATACATTTGAATCAGTTTGGACTTTGAATCCAGTTAATGAGAGTGATATTTTCAACGACCCTGATGGGGACGGCATGACTAATTGGGAGGAGTATAACAGCATAAATGCTACAATTACTGAAACCAATGAGAATCAGACTTCTCCTCAATATCATCCGTTTAAATTGGGCAATACATTGATTTTGACACCGTGGAATATGGCTGTAGGGACATCATCATTTGGCTCATACATCACTCCGTCACAATATGCCATGAGTGGGCCTACTTGTGACCCAAATAATGCCGATAGCGATGGCGATGGCTTGCTTGATGGAATTGAATTACTCTTTACACAATGGAATTCTACATTTGGCAATTGGTCATTGAATCCACTAGTCTCGAATGATGGTGGAGGTGATGGTGACCAAGATTCACTTACCGACCGTCAAGAATTAAATTTGACTTTCGAGAACCCACTTAATGGCGGACTTGCACCTCCTGATGCACCTAAGATGTGGGAAGAAGCATATGCACTTGAACCACAGAACTTCACCAGCCGAGTTCAGTCTATACTTGACAACAAACTCGGCCGAGCGTTTTTGGCACTTGACCAACACGCGGAGTGGGTATCAACAGGAGTGGCTAGACCATTATTAGCAACTCTAATTGGTATCACCGACCCAACAAATAATGATACTGACGATGATGGTATGATAGATGGATACGAGTATTGGTTCACAGAATGGGATTTAGATGATAACCGATGGTCAATGAATCCACTAACCCAATCAGATATTGATGCAGATAGCGATGATGATTCTTATGATTGTAATGAAGATGGTATAATTCAGATGAGTGAACGTTATACCAATCTAAGGGAATATGAGGCTAGAATCTATGGAAAGGAATCTTTGCGTTACATGTTCCCGCCCGGCTATGGATTGGTTGATTTCGGTGATGACGCAATTGCTGCTCAAATGAGTGAAAATTCCCTTTCATGGGAAGATGCAAGACAAGTAATTGTCAATATATTCGCCTCAAAGGATGTAACTAGTACAGAACGTCTGTCAAGAATCAATACAGCATGGAGTGATAATTTCAACATTAGTCTGATTGGAATTTCTGACCCAACTCACCCTGATAGTGATATGGATGGCTTACCCGATGGATGGGAATTTTGTTACGGGGCTTATCAAGAAGTGATGCCTGTGAACGAATATCGTTGGACACTCAATCCGGTGAACCCGCTCGATGTTAATTACGACCCAGATGAGGATGGCTGGTTTGACAGGACTAGCCAGGACACACCTGCTGAACAGGGTAGATGGGCTAATCACGCATTCACCCCTGGTTCCATTGACGACCAATATGCTCCGGGGAATAATCCTCTTTTCTTCACTAATTGGATGGAGTATGACAATGGCACTAGACCAGACCTCAATGATACCGATGGCGATGCTGTAAATATGGTTCGCGTGGCTAACTCAGCAGACCCAACTCTGACAGATGATTTCTATCGAAGTTGGCATTTGACCGATGGAAGAGAGGTGTTCAAGTATGGAACTGATGCCACTCATAATGATACAGATTGGGATATGTTGCCTGATTGGTACGAATTGAAATATGGTTGGAATGAAACCAATGATAATTGGTCATCTTATCAACAAGTAGAAGTTGTCTGGGAGCAGTATTCAATTCTTGGAAACATTGCAATGCGTCCATTACATGGAAATGGCAGCATGCTTGAGAGACCACTTCTAAACTGGACATGGGTGACATTTGACCCAACTGACCCAAGCGATTCATTGCAAGACCCTGATAAAGATGGAAACTGGGATTGTAGTAATGCTGGTTGTACTTACACTCCCTACAACAATTTCCAAGAATTCTTTGGTTTAACAAATCAATCTATCACCTCTGCAACACTTGCTAGAGCAACCCCAGTAACAATTGCGGGCTCAGACCCTCCAATTCAGATAGTACCTCAAGAATGGTGGGAACTTCAAAACGCATTACTAGCGAAGGGAAGAGCAAATGAGTACCAATGGAATTATCTACGGATGTTTAGAATCAACCAACTTTCAGACCAGCTGTATGCTTTAGTTGTTGATGATCATGATATTGATTATCTGACAATCAATGGTTCTGATGATACACCACTTGTGAAAGGCGATTGGACAGCAGATTGGGGACGCGTCTTTGGTGACCAATATCACTTGCCAAACACTGGTTTAGGTGAGATGGTATATGGATGGTGGCTTCTAGATTTTAATGGAGACATGATTGCAGATGGGACTAATCCAATCAACTGGGATACCGATGGTGATTGGTTGAATGATTGGTTCGAAATTGAGAATGATATGCTTGATGGGATCCGTGGAAATGGGCCATCACCAATTCGTTACGATGACCGTACTACAAATAGTGCTTGAAATCCTAATTTTCTCGAAGTTTTTGCAATTTGATTTTGTCCTGAAACTCATTCCAATACAACTGTCAAATTGACCTGAAAAAATTCTCTTGACATCTGGCCGTAGGCCAGAGTCACCTTTGACCGAGTGGGGGAGATTTGATAGGGAGGAGTATTTTGTCATGTAATGAGGGAATGCCATGCATAGTGAAGTAAACAGAAGACATATACCTTCAATGCTGGTTTTGCTATTTCTTTTTTCATCGCTTGCACCTCTGCTAGACTTCACAAGTGATGTTGCTGAAGCGTCAGGCGGCCAGAGGCATGTTTACACGTTCACTGACGGTTCTAACGAGGCAGTAGCACTCTACCAAAGTGGCCAAAAGGCGACCAATGTCAAAGTTTCTTTGCCTAGAGGGGCAGAAGTCACTGCAGTAGAGATGACTCTCTCAGGTGCTTCTTCTACCGGTTGGAATCAGATTCTACACACCGCAAGACCTGATTGGATTGTTGGAGATGCAGTTGATACTGACGCTCGTTCAGACTCAATTTCTCTTGGCCTTGAATCTTCAACGGTCAATTTTTCTTCACATCAAATTGATGAGACCCCAACCTCGGGGGCAGCATGGAACGACAATCGATCTTTTTCAATCCGTCAACCACATACATCGAATGCCTCAGAAACAAGATTCAACCCTCAAAGAACAGTTACTTCTCCATTCGGAAATCAAGGTGCTGGAGCGGCTCTAAATTACCGTGGCTGGACTTATGTTTCGACATTTGCCTCAACGACTCTAAACCAAGTGGTCAAGAAAACCTATCCTAACAATCTCAGTACCGCTTCTAGTGTTGCAATTGTTGAGGGTAATTGTAACATTCCTTCACCTACAGGTTCAACTTGGGGCGCATATTATGGGTTCAGAGATTGGACAATTGGGGATGATGAGAAATTGTATGCAATCCTCGGATTGAATCGGCAATCCGCTTCTATCAACGAATTGGTGATGGTGGTTTTGGATATCCGTTACGAAAATGTTTGGACTTGTGAAAACACATACGACTTATCTTCTAACTCGTATGGTCCATACACCGGTATCTCGTACGACAGGAGCCGTGACATTATCTGGGTATTACATTCTGTAAGGAACACCGTAACCCCATACACATTCAACTCTGATGGGACTTTTGAGAGAGATACTGATTTACAATACTCTTACTTTTCTAGTTATAGTGAGCAAAATGGTTTGGTAGCGCACAATAATATGTTCTTCTTTAGAAGTCAGTACAATTACTATCAAGACCGATTGGAGGCTTATGCAATCAGTGGCACATCAACAACTCTTGCTAAACAAACTGGAGAGCGCTCAATTAGTGCTCGTGGATTTGGGTTATATTACGATGGTGCTAGACTCTCATTGATTGATCACTACATGTGGTCTGCAAGATATTATCGTGAATACGGTACTGGATGGGCCTATCCGATTTCACCTCAACCAGGGACTTCTAGTTGGATTTCGGAACCAATTATCACCAATGATGATGTAATAATGGCAAATTTAGAGACGTCGTGGTCAGCGACATCTACGGGTGACAGAGTTGATTATTGGGTAAGTGCGGACAATGGTACTCACTGGGTAAAAGTGACAAATAATGAGACCGTTCACTTCTCAAATCCGGGCAACCATTTGCGTTGGAAATTACAACTAGTTGGTGGCACTGCAGTTTCATGGTGGCTGTCGATGGCATATGGCACCGCATATGCGACGTCTGGTACTTGGACATCTCCAAAGATTCCAACAGGTACTCAAGTTGGTACACTACAGCCACAATGGACTGAAACCCTTCCAACTGGCACTTCACTGACTGTTGAGGTTAGTAATGACAATGGAACTAATTGGCATTCTGCAACCAATAATCAGTTGATAGAATTGCAAACTCAGGGTTCAGCACTAAAGTATCGAGTCAGTTTTGCGACAACGGATTCAGCACTCACTCCGCTGTTAGATACCTTTACACTCGATTATGAAGAAGGATATCCTTCGGCTGTGAGGCTTGATATTGGGGCAGACAACACAAACGAATACATCGGCACAGGTCTACTGAATTCTCCAATAGTTCTCAGTGGTGCAACTCTAGTTACTGCATTCAATGATAACATTCTAGACAATGGGGAAGGTATCTCAAATGTGACACTGGGCCTATCTGCTGGTTCACCTGGAAGAATTAAAGTTTCAAATCTTGATATTACTTATCGATTAAACACCCGCGCCCTAACTGCGGAGATTGAGGGGAATATATTGGTTCCAGATGGGGATACTCGTGTGTTACTAGTTCGAGTTGCCAAAGGTGATGAAGCAGACAGAATTACACAGGTGCAAGTTGAATTGATGGCTAATGGCCGTAATAATTCGGTATTGCAATGGCAAAGTGGAAATGTCTGTGATTTAGTGAGCAACAGCGATAATTTAGTTCGCTTTGATGCTGGCAATTGCTCTTCATCTACAGATGGAAATGGTGTCCTTTCCTTACTATTCCCTATTGAATCCACATGGGAATGGAATGATGAATTAGACGTAGAAACAAAAATTACAGTTGACGATGACATTGGTAGACAAGTGAATGGCTGGTTAACCAGTGACATGGATGTTCGTGTTGAAAACGACATTGTGTTGCTTGACTTAGGTGTTACCGATGAAACTGGAAGAGCCCTTGAAGGAAATGATTGGATGAGAGGTGGTCTCCAAATGACCTTCCAAGGCGGCATTGTGTTTGAAGGAACAACTTACACGCCACATGCAGGACAATTCAGCATTGAACTGACAGGTCATAATCTATCAATGAGTGGAATTGCTGAGGAACCTGAAAAACAATTCCACATTGAACCAAATCCGAGTCACGGTCAATACTCATTGACGATTACTTCGCCAATAGAGTCATCACCAGGCGGCATGCTTTTCCGAATCAAAGCGGTAAATCTACAAAATGGTTCAACATATATCAATCCTGAATTTAACTCCGTAAGAATTGTTTTAGATGGAAATAGTCCATTGGTTATTGGTGCAACACCAGAAGATGGTTCTGAAAGGCATAAGGGTAACCCTGACCAACCAATAAGAATAGTTGTACAGGATTCTGTTGACCCTCCAACTCTATTGACCCTTCATTATTGGAGGCAAGGTCAAGATGACTTGAATTATGATAAAATCCCAGATGAAAATGAGTACACTACAATGTCTCTTAGAACTCCTGAATTACAACCCGGTGGAATCAATATTTTTGAAGGATTAATCACCGATTCCATGAATCATCATGGAGAAGTAGTTTCCTTCTTCTTGTCCGGTGCTGATGCCCAAGGAAACGTGTTAGCAATGGGTGGTGGCCCTGTGTGTCTTGACGAAGATGCACCATGTGGCGAACTTTCAACCCAAACTCTTCCTGATTGGGATGCTGATTTAGTAACTTACAAAATCCGGGAAGAATTTGAACCATTCTTAGTACTTGATGGCAATTCTACAATTGTTGGCCACGATGATTCTGCACCACTACATCCCGGTACGAAATATACAGCCAAACTGAGAGTTTGGGATAAAAATGGCTGGAATGATATTGAAAGTGTAAAGATGGCACTTGGTAATGATATAAACGCAAATGAGACCGCAATTTGGGCTAACTTCACTAAACTTTCCAGTGATTCACTTGCCATGCATATTGAGTCAGGTGGGGAAGGATTAGCAGTTTCAAACCTTTACAGTAACTTCTCTATTGTAAATGATACTGCACTTGACTTAGATATTCAATTCCAGTTGACTTGGCTATTCTCAGAAGTATGGGATACTGATGGTGAAACAACATTTATTCCAGTGGTAGAAATAACAGATTGGCCTTGCCTTGATGGTGAAGACCTTGCTTGTTTTGAACACCGCAATGGTCTTGGTGATGATAGATGGAGTCTAGATAATGACCTTCGTTTTGATATGGCTCCTGGACACTTCACGGCAATTGATTTAGCAACTGGTAAAAATCTCTACACTGGCGGAAATGAGCAAGAAACGATAGCGGCTGGTCAAGTTGTCAGAGTTAATGGTAGAATACTTTTCAGTGAAGATGAAACACCTGCTCCAGAAGGTGCTTTCGATATCGTAATTGGTAATCTTGAATTACAATGGAGAGCAGTACCGAGGGATGATGGGGAATTCACAAGTGATATTCTCGTTCCTAATGTAAGAAGTGGCCACTTAGATATGATAGCATGGCTAGAAAATTTGCCGGGTATTGCTCAAGATGAAAGTGAAGAGAAACCAAGAATCCTCCTCGAAGTTGATGGCAATTCTCCAGTAATTAACGCAATTAGCCCTTCTGGCGACATCGCTATTACAGATGCATCTGAAATTGCAGTATTCATCAATTCAAGTGATGACCACGGATTTATTGCCGACAGGACTGCAGTCCTGCATTACAAAGTGAAGGCTGGTGAATCAGAGGTTTCTAGAGGTTCTCAAGAGTTAGGGACCCTCCTTGAACAGTATGGGTATGGTCATTGGACGGGTGTTGTTGACCTGACTGAT
>Ga0114934_10001431_pt1 | contig 15519 bp, 31 predicted proteins | sample 4SBtaG_2_FD_99695 | JGI IMG/M metagenome (GOLD analysis project Ga0114934, IMG submission 99695) | Deep subsurface microbial communities from Kolumbo volcano to uncover new lineages of life (NeLLi) - 4SBTROV10_white metaG | ecosystem: Environmental > Aquatic > Marine > Volcanic ... | reverse complement strand
GACAACGTGAACCTGGAGGTTGAGCTGATCACCCCGATTGCGATGGAGCGAGGCCTGAGGTTCGCGATCCGCGAGGGCGGACGGACCGTCGGCGCCGGCTCCATCACGGACATCCTGGAGTAGGTCATGGCGAGCGAGAAGATCCGCATTCGGCTCAAGGCATACGACTACCGGCTGCTCGACCAGTCCGCGTCGGAGATCGTAGACACGGCACAGCGGACCGGGGCACGACTCTGCGGCCCGATCCCGCTGCCCACCCATATCCAGAGATTCACGGTGTTGCGTTCGCCTCATGTGGACAAGAAATCCCGTGAACAGTTCGAAATCCGTACGCACAAAAGACTTCTCGACATTCTCGAGCCCACGCAGCAGACTATCGACGCGTTGATGAAGCTCGAGCTGCCGGCCGGCGTTGATGTCGAAATCAAGGCCTACGGGGCAAGGTGAGGGACGCTATGATCAGGGGCATTCTCGGCAAGAAGATCGGCATGACCCAAATCTTCGACGATCAGGGCCGGGTCATCCCGGTGACGGTCGTCCAGGCCGGGCCTTGCGTCGTGGTGCAGCGGAAGACGGCCGACAGGGACGGCTACGAGGCTGCGCAGCTCGGCCTTGTAGAGAGCAGACCGGTCCGCAAGTCGATCAAGCCGGTGGTGGGCCACTTTGCCAAGGCCGGAGTTCCCCCGACCCGTTTCCTCGCCGAGGTCCCGGTGGACGAGGGCGATGAAACCAAGGCGGGCGATGCCGTGCTCGTCGAAATCTTCGACATCGACGAGCCCGTGCACGTCATGGGGACCTCCAAGGGGCATGGATTCCAGGGCGTCATCAAGCGCCACGGCTTTAGCGGGGGCGGAGCGTCGCACGGTTCCATGTTCCACAGGGCTCCGGGATCGATTGGTGCCGCGGCCTACCCGTCTCGGGTTTTCCCGGGGACGCGGATGCCCGGCCAGCATGGGAACCGCAACCGGACGGTGAAGAACGTGCGGGTCGTCAAGGTGGATGCGGAGCGCAACCTGCTCTTCCTCAAGGGCGGCGTTCCGGGGGCCCGGAACAGCTACGTTCGCATCGTGAAGGCGTCGTGAAGGTAGGGGTGGGATCATGAAGGTTGATGTCAAGAACTGGGACAACGAAGTCGTCGGGCAGGTGGAGTTGCCGGACGAGGTCTTCGCCCGGAAGGTTAGCGAGCATCTGGTCTGGGAGGTGGTCACGTCGTACCTGGCGAGCCGGCGGCGCGGCACCCACAAGACGAAGGAGCGCGGCGAGGTATCGGGCTCTGGGGTGAAGCCCTGGAAGCAGAAGCATACCGGGCGCGCGCGCGCCGGCGATCGTCGCTCGCCCCTGTGGCGTTCCGGCGGTACGGTTCACGGGCCGCGCCCGCGGTCGTACACCATGAAGGTCAACAAGAAGGCCCGCCGGTCGGCCCTCGCGGGGGTGCTTTCGCAGCGGGCCGAGGAAGGTCGGCTCATCGTCCTGGAGAGCCTCTCCCTTCCCGAGCCGAAGACGAAGGACTTCGTCGAGCGCGTGAGCGGCCTCGGCCTCTCCGGAGACAAGGTTCTGTTTGTCGACGGCCTCGAGAACCTGAATCTGTACCTGGCAAGCCGCAACCGGCCGGAGACGCTCACCCTGGACGCACGATCGCTGAATGCATACGAGGTCCTGAACCATCGTTGGCTGGTCACGACCGAGGACTCGCTCAAAGCCTTGGTGGAGGTGCTGTCATGAAGGCCCGCGAGATCATCCTCCGCCCGGTGATCACGGAAAAGACGACCTTCGTACAGGAAGTCGAGAACACGGTGTGCTTCGAGGTTCACCGCCGCGCAAACAAGATCCAGGTCCGACAGGCGGTCGAGGAGCTGTTCGACGTCCAGGTCGTCGATGTCCACATCGTCAACCGCAAGGGCAAGCCGATCAAACAACAGGGACGGGTCATCAACCATCGGCCGACGACGCGGAAGGCATACGTAAAGCTGGCTCAGGGGTCCAAGACCCTCGAGTTCTTCGAAGGGATCTAAGGAGGCCGGGATGGCAATGCGCAAGTTCAAACCTACTTCTCCCGGCCGGCGTTTCGTGACGGTCCAGGAGTTTGACGAGATTACGACGGACCGTCCGCTGAAGAAGCTGACACAGGGGATCAAGCGATCCTCGGGCCGGAACAATGACGGCCACATCACGTCACGTCACCGTGGCCGCGGTCACAAACGGCGCTACCGGATAGTCGATTTCAAGCGCGACAAGTTCGACGTGCCCGCGAAGGTCGCAAGTGTCGAGTACGACCCGAACCGCTCGGCATTCATTGCCCTTTTACATTATGCAGACGGCGAGAAGCGGTACATTCTGGCTCCGGTCGGGCTGAACGTTGGAGACACGGTGATCGCCGGGGACAAGGTGGACGTTCGTCCGGGGAACGCGATGCCCCTGCGGAACATCCCTCTCGGCACCCTGGTCCACAACATCGAGCTCAAGCCCGGAAAGGGCGGGCAGATGGTCCGTTCGGCGGGTGGCTCGGCCCAGATCATGGCCAAGGAAGGCAAGTACACAACCGTGCGACTGCCCTCCGGCGAGATGAGGATGGTCCTGGCGGTTTGCATGGCCACGGTCGGCCAAGTCGGCAACGTCGACGCCTCCAACGTCTCCATCGGCAAGGCCGGCCGGGCGCGCTGGATGGGGATCCGCCCGCAAACCCGCGGCACGGCGATGAACCCGGTCGACCACCCCCATGGCGGTGGCGAGGGACGTAACAAGGGGCGCCACCCAGTCTCACCGTGGGGTTGGCCCACGAAGGGTGCAAAGACCCGTCGCCGGAAGGCTTCCGATCGGCTGATCGTGGCCCGGCGAAAGAAGTAGGAGGGGGAGATGGGACGTTCAATTCGCAAGGGGCCCTTCATCGATGACCACCTCATGAAGAAGGTGGAGGCGGTCACCAGCACCGGGGACAAGAGGGTGATCAAGACGTGGTCGCGACGCTCTACCATTACACCGCTGATGGTCGGCTTGACGATCGCCGTGCACAACGGTCACAAGTTCGTTCCGGTCTACATCACCGAAAACATGGTGGGGCAGAAGCTCGGCGAGTTCGCACCGACCCGGACCTTCCGCGGGCACAGCGGAAGGCGAGAGAAGGGCCGTTAGGGGGCAGAGATGGAAGCTCGAGCGAAACTCCGCTATTATCGTTCCTCGCCACAGAAGGTCCGTCTGGTCGCAGACCAGATCCGGGGCCAGCAGGTGACGAAAGCGCTCACGACGCTCCAACTCTCCCCGAAGTATGCGGCGGCCGACATGGGGAAGCTGGTCCGCTCGGCGCTGGCCAATCTCGAGCAGGCTCATCCGGGAGTCGACGAGGGCGATGTCTTTATCAGTGCGGTGACCGTGGACGCGGGTCCCAGCCTCAAACGTGGCCGGCCCGCCTCCAAGGTGGTCAGATGGCACAGGATCCTGAAGCGCATGTGCCACATCACCGTTGAGCTTCGCGTGCGGGAATCCTAAGGAGGCATAGGTGGGACAGAAAACGCATCCGTACGGCTTTCGCCTGGGCTACAACAACACGTGGCGCTCGCGGTGGTATGCCGACAAGAAGAACTACGCGGAGCTGCTCCACGAGGATCTGCGGCTCCGGCAGGAGCTCAAGCAACGCCTGGCGAATGCCGCGGTGAGCGCGATTGACATCGAGCGCACGGCGAACAAGCTGCGTGTGAACATTCTGTCCGGCCGTCCCGGAATCATCATCGGGCGGAAGGGGACGGAGGTCGACAAGCTTCGGGATGACCTGATGCGGCGCTACGGTCAGGACATTCACATCAACATCCAGGAGATCCAGCGGCCGGAGGCGGATGCCCAGCTGATCGCCGAGAACGTTGCCCGCCAGCTGGAGCGCAGAATCGCATTCCGGCGGGCCATGCGCCGCGCCCAGGAGAACGCTCTCCGGTTTGGTGCCCAGGGCGTCAAGATCAAGTGCTCCGGGCGTCTGAACGGCGCCGAGATCGCTCGCTCGGAGTGGTATCAACAGGGTCGTCTGCCGCTTCACACCCTCAAGGCCGACATCGACTACGGCTTTGCCACCGCCTACACCACCTATGGCGTTATTGGTGTGAAGGTTTGGGTTTACCGCGGAGAGCGCCATCGGGCGCGCGGTTACCGCCGCCACCAGTAGGGAGGAGAGAGCGCCATGTTGATGCCGAAAAAGGTGAAGTACCGGAAACAGCAGCGCGGGCGGCGGCGTGGTCTGGCGTATCGTGGCTCCACGATTTCCTTTGGAGATTATGCGCTCCAGGCGCTGGAGGTCGGCTGGATCACGGCGCGGCAGATCGAGGCGGCACGTATCGCCATGACGCGTCATGTGAAACGCGGCGGCAAGATCTGGATCCGAATCTTCCCGGACAAGCCGATCACGAAGAAGCCGCTCGAAACCCGGATGGGGAAGGGCAAGGGAGCTCCCGAGGAGTGGGTGGCGGTCGTCAAGCCGGCGCGGATCCTGTACGAGATGGAAGGGGTGCCGGAGGACGTGGCCCGCGAGGCGATGCGGCTGGCGGCCCATAAACTGCCGATCAAGACGCGCTTCTTGATGAGGAGAGAGGTGTCATGAGGGCGAAGCAGCTTCGTGAACAGTCCCAGGACGAGCTCCGGAAGACGCTGAGCGACCTTGAAGAGCAGCTCTTCAAGCTCCGCTTCCAGAAGTCGACGGGGCAGATCGAGAACCCCATCAAGATCCGCGAGGTCCGCAGGGACATCGCGAGGGTGCTGACCATCATCAATGAGCGCCGGGCCGAGGAGAGTGCAGGATGAGTAACGCCACTGAGCTCGCCAGGAAATCCACCAAGGTGGGTGTTGTGACCTCCAACTCCGCCGACAAGACGGTGGTCGTGAAGGTCGAAAACTTTGTCATGCACCCACTGTATCGACGGTTCGTGCGTACCACGTCCAAGTTCATGGCACACGACGAAGAGAACACGTGCAACGTCGGTGACCGCGTCCTGATCGAGGAGCACCGCCCTCTTTCCAAGCGGAAGCGTTGGCGGGTCCGGAAGATCGTCGAACGGGCCAAGTAGGCGGGGAGGAGTCAAGACCATGATCCAGATGGGAACGATGCTCAAGGTTGCCGACAACTCCGGCGCGCGGAAGCTAATGGCGATCCGCCAGATCGGGGGCTCGGCGGCGCCTCGGTACGCGGGCATCGGCGACGTCGTGGTGTGTTCGGTCAAGGAAGCCGCGCCCGAGTCCGAGATCAAGAAGGGATCGGTCGTCAAGGCGGTGATCGTTCGCGCTCGTGCTCGGACGCGCCGGGAAGATGGCTCTTACATCCGCTTTGACGAGAACGCGGCGGTGTTGATCAACCCGCAGAAGGAGCCAATCGGCACCCGTGTTTTCGGGCCTGTAGCACGCGAGCTGCGCGAGCGTCGTTTCATGAAAATCGTTTCGCTCGCACCGGAAGTGCTGTAGGAGGAATGATGGCAATGCTCAAGATCAAGAAGGGCGACCAGGTCGAGGTCATCACCGGGAAGGACCGAGGCCTAAGGGGCAAGGTCCTGCGAGTTGACCCAAAGAAGCAGCGGTTGGTGGTCGAGGGTGTGAACTTCGTCAAGAGGCACACCCGGCCCGACCCGTCGAAGAACATCCAGGGCGGGATCGTGGAGCGTGAGGCCGCGATCCATGTCTCGAACGTCATGTTGGTTTCGCCGGACAGCGGCACTAGGACCAGGGTCGGTTTCAAGATCCTGGACGATGGCCAGAAGGTGCGCGAAGCCAAGGTCGACGGCGCGATTCTCGACCGATAGGAGGGACGATGGCGCGCTTGTTAGAGAAGTATGAGAAGGAAGTGTTTCCGCAGCTCCGCAAGGAGTTTGGGATCGCCAACGTGATGCAGGTGCCGCGGATCGAAAAGATCACCTGCAACATGGGGGTGGGAGAAGCTTCGCGGGACGCGAAGCTTCTCGAAACCGCCACCGAACAGATGACGAACATCACGGGTCAGCACCCGGTCATCCGGCGGGCGCGCAAGTCGATTGCGGCTTTTAAGCTACGCGACGGCATGCCGGTGGGGGTGAAGGTCACCCTGCGGCGGGAGAGGATGTACGAGTTCCTCGACCGCCTGATCAACATCGCCCTACCTCGTGTTCGCGACTTCCGCGGCGTCAGCGCGACGGCCTTCGACGGGCGCGGGAATTACACCCTGGGAGTTCGCGACATTCTGATCTTCCCCGAGGTCGACTACCAGAAGGTCGAAGGGACCATGGGCATGAACATCACGATCTCGACCACCGCCCCCGCCGACGATCAGGCGCGCGCATTGCTTGCCGGGCTGGGCATGCCGTTCCAGCGCCGATAGGAGGAATGATGACACGGAAGTCATTGATGGCAAAAAGCTTGAAAAAGCCGAAGTTCACGGTGCGTCAGCGTAATCGGTGCCGTGTGTGCGGCAGGCCCCGCGGCTACATGCGCAAGTTTCAGATCTGCCGGATCTGCTTCCGCAAGCTCGCGCTGGAGGGATTCCTCCCGGGCGTCACGAAGGCCAGTTGGTAGGGGGATCAGATGACGATGACAGACCCGATTGCAGACATGCTGACACGCATCCGGAACGCCACCATGGTGCGTCACGATCGTACCGACATCCCGGCCTCGCGGATGAAGCTCGAGATTGCCAAGTTGTTGAAGCAGGAAGGGTTCATTCGCACCTTCAAGGTTCTGGAAGAGGGACCCCAGGGCGTCCTCCGCGTGTACTTGAAGTACTCACAGGATGGTGAGCCCGTCATTCACGGCATGCAGAGGGTCTCGAGGCCAGGCCTGCGGGTTTACAGGGGCGTCGGGGAGCTTCCAAAGGTGCGCAACGGCCTCGGCGTTGCGGTGATCTCCACCAACGCGGGTGTCGTGACCGACGAGCAGGCGCGACGGCTCCGCGTGGGCGGGGAAGTCCTCTGCGAGATCTGGTAGAGGGGGGCACGATGTCACGAATCGGGAAAATGCCGATTGCGATCCCCAAGGGTGTCGACGTTCACGTGGGGAACGGCGTCGTCCAGGTCAAGGGTTCCAAGGGCGAGCTGCTGGTGCGCCTCGTCGCCGGAATCAGCGCCAGGATGGAGGACGACAACCTGGTGTTGGAACGAGCCAGTGAAGAGAGGCAGATCCGGGCCTTCCACGGGATGAACCGGGCGCTCATCGCTAATGCCGTGACGGGAGTTTCGGCCGGCTGGGCGAAGGAGCTGGAGATCATCGGCATCGGCTACCGCGTAGAAAAGCAAGGCAAGAATGTGATCTTCAATCTCGGCTACTCCCACCAGATCGACTTCCCGGAGCCGGAAGACATCACGATCGAGGTGGACTCGAAGGCAAACCGCGTGGCGGTGAAGGGCATCGACCGCCAACGGGTCGGCCAGGTCGCCGCGGAGATCCGCGGGCTGCGGCCCCCTGAACCGTACAAGGGGAAAGGGATTCGCTACGTGGGCGAGCAGGTCCGCAGGAAGGCCGGGAAACAGGGAGCGAAGGCATGAGTCGTATAACTGATCGCAAGCAGCGCCGGGCGCGGATCAAGCGTCGTTACCGTCATACGGCCCGTGGCACCGAGAGCCGTCCGAGGCTCGCGGTGTATCGCAGTCTGCATCATGTCTATGCTCAGGTAATCGACGATGAGCGAGGTGTGACGGTCGCGGCGGCATCAAGCCTGGAAAAGGACATAGCGGGTGGATTGAAAGCAACCGGAAACTGTGAAGCGGGGGCGGCCGTTGGTCATCTGATCGCCGAGCGCGCCAAGGAACGTGGCGTCGAGGCCGTTGTTTTCGACCGCGGCGGGTTCCCCTATCACGGGGTGATCCGAGCCATTGCCGAGGCCGCCCGTGAAGCGGGCTTGAAGTTCTAGGGGTTCGTAATGAGGAATCAAGAGTCAGAGTTCGTCGAGACGGTCGTCCATATCAACCGCGTCGCAAAGGTGGTGAAGGGCGGGAAGAACTTCTCCTTTTCGGCGGTTGTCGTTGCCGGCGATGGCAGTGGCAAGGTTGGGTACGGCACCGGGAAGGCGCGGGAAGTGCCCGCCGCGATCCAGAAGGCGGCGGAAGAGGCCAAGCGCGAAATGATCCGGGTGCCGCTGGTTGGAGGGACGGTTCCGCACAAGATCTGGGGTCGGTGGGGAGCCACCCGGGTGTTGCTTCGTCCCGCCTCGCCGGGGACCGGCGTCATTGCGGGCGGAGGTGTCCGGGCCGTGATGGAATCCGCCGGTGTGCAGGACGTTTTGACGAAGATCGTTGGCAGCCGAAACCCGTTCAACGTGGTTCGGGCGACCTTCGATGCCCTGACGCACCTGATGACCGAGGGGCAGGTTCGGCGCCTGCGCGGGCTCGAGGCCCCGGTGGATGCGATCGAGGAGCCTGCTGAGAGCGCGGTGGAAGCGGCGGACGAGGAAGCGGGCACGGACGAGATGGCGCCCGCCGTGGTTGCACCCGAGGAAGGTGGTGCGTCATGACCGCGCGGAAAACCAAGAAGAAGACGGCGTTGAAGATCACCCAGGTGCGAAGTCAGATCGGCTGTCAAGGGCACCAGAAGAGGGTGCTGGCGGGGCTCGGCCTGGGCCGTATCGGGCGGACCGTGACGCGTCCGGATGAACCGTGCATCCGTGGCATGGTCGCAAAAATCCCTCACCTCCTGTCGGTTGAAGAAGTGGAGGCCTAGCGATGGAATTGCACAACCTACGCCCGGCGCCCGGAGCAAAGCGGCCGCGCAAGCGCGTCGGTCGCGGACCGGGATCCGGCACCGGCAAGACGGCAGGCCGCGGCCACAAGGGCCAGAAGTCCCGCAGCGGTTACTCGAGGAGATTCGGGTTCGAGGGCGGCCAGATGCCGCTCGTGCGGCGGATCCCCAAGCGGGGCTTCGCCAACATCTTCCGAGTGGAGTACCAGCTCGTTCACCTGGGCGACCTCGAGGAAAAGTTCGACGATGGCAGCGCTGTGACCCTCGAGCTGCTCCAGGAGAAGGGGCTCGTCCGCACCGGAAAAGGGCCGGTCAAGGTTCTCGCGGACGGAGAGATCACCAAGAAGCTGGCGGTTCACGCCCACAAGTTCTCCAAGTCGGCTCAGGCCAAGATCGAAGCTGCCGGCGGCAGCGTTGAGGTGGTTTCGTCGTGATCGAGAGCTTCCGCAACATCTTCGTCATTCCGGACCTTCGCAAGCGCATCATCTTTACCTTCATGTTGCTCGCGGTGTACCGTCTCGGTGCCTTCATTCCGACGCCGGGAGTCGACCCGCAGGCGATTGCCGAGTTCACCCAGGCGGCGGCCGGCACGGTTCTCGGCTTTCTCAACCTGTTCTCGGGCGGCGCCCTGGGGCGAATGACGGTCTTCGCGCTCGGGATCATGCCATACATTTCGGCATCGATCATCCTTGAGCTGCTGACGGTTGTCTGGCCCTACCTGGAGAAGCTTTCCAAGGAGGGCGAGCTGGGGAGACGGAAGATCACCCAGTACACCCGCTACGGAACGGTGGTGCTGTCCGTGATCCAGTCCCTCGGGATTTCCTTCTTCCTCGAGCGGACGACGGCGCCGGGCGGTGCGGCCCTGGTGCCGCATCCCGGTTGGGCCTTCCGCCTGATGACCGTGCTCACCCTGACGACGGGAACCGCCTTCGTCATGTGGCTCGGCGAGCAGATCACGGAGCGAGGGGTCGGCAACGGCATCTCGCTGATCATCTTCGCCGGCATCGTGGTCGGCCTGCCGCAGGCGATCCTGAATACCATCACCGACATCAAGACCGGCTCGATGAGCATCATCACGGTCGTCGTCCTCGTCGTGTTCATGGTGATCGTGGTTGCCGCGATCGTCTACATGGAACGTGCGCAACGCCGCATTCCGATCCAGTACGCCAAGCGGGTCGTCGGGCGGCGTGTCTACGGCGGCCAGAGCACGTACCTGCCGCTGCGGCTGAACACGGGCGGCGTGATTCCCGTCATCTTTGCAGCCTCCATCATGTCCTTTCCCCAGACGGTCGGGCAGATGATCCAGCAGCCGTGGCTCAAGCGGATCACCCAGGCTCTCGCCTGGGGTGAGCCGCTGTACAACCTCGTCTATTTCCTGTCGATCATCTTCTTCTGCTATTTCTACACTTCGATCATCTTCAACCCCGAAGATACGGCTGAGAACATGCAGAAGTACGGCGGCTTCATCCCAGGGATCCGTCCAGGGCGAAGAACCGCGGAGTTCATCGACAAGATCCTGACCAGAATCACCCTCGTCGGGGCCATCTACCTGGCGCTGGTCGCCATTCTCCCGGAGATCCTGATCGCAGGCTTCAAGGTCGCGACGATCCCCTTCATCGGGCCCAGCCTGGACGCCGTCCTTCCTCGCTGGTTCACCGAGGGTCTCGGTGTGAAGTTCTACTTCGGCGGCACCTCGCTGCTGATTGTCGTCCAGGTTGCAATGGATACGGTCCAGCAGATCGAGTCCCAGCTGGTGATGCGCCACTACGACGGGTTCATGCGCAGGGGCCGCCTCCGCGGGAGGAAGTCGTGATGAGTATCTACCGAAGCTTGAACCTCATCCTCGTGGGGCCGCCCGGTTCCGGGAAGGGAACCCAAGCGAAGTTCCTGAGCGAGAGGTACCACATTCCGCACGTCTCCACGGGCGACATGCTGCGCGACGAGGTTCGTCGCGGCACGGAGCTGGGGAAGAAGGCGAAGGAGATCATGGACCGCGGCGGCCTGGTCTCCGACGATATCGTCGGTGGCATGATCCTCCACCGCCTCGATCGCAAGGATTGCGCTCGCGGAGTGATTCTCGACGGCTATCCCAGGAACGTCGCGCAGGCAGGGGTACTGGACGGCATTCTCGCCGAGCTCGGTCGCACCCTCGAAAGAGTCATCCTGGTCGATGTCGCCGACGAGGAGATCGTGCGCCGCCTGAGCGGACGCCGATCCTGTCCGAAGTGCGGCAGGGTCTATCACGTCGAGTTCAACCCCCCCAAGGACGGCAAGACCTGCGACGACTGCGGGTCAGAGCTCATCCAGAGAGACGACGACCGCGAGTCGGTGATCCGCGAGCGGTTGCGCCAGTATCACGAAAAAACGGCCCCGTTGATAGATTTCTACAACCAGCGCAACCTGGTTGTTTCGGTCGATGGAGGCCAGCCGGTGGACGCCGTCACGGAGGCGATCCTCGAAGCGGTTGGCGCTCCGGTAAATACATGATCTTTCTCAAGTCGGAAGAAGAGCTGCAGTTCATGCATCAGGCCAACCGCGTGGTGCATGCTGCGCTGGCATCGGTGCGGGAAGCGGCGGCGCCCGGCGTGACCACGGCGGAGCTGAACGAGCTTGCCGAGTCGGTGATCCTCCGGGATGGCGGCAAGCCCGCCTTCAAGGGTTACCGCGGCTACCCCGCCACCCTGTGCACATCGGTGAACGACGAGATCGTTCACGGGATTCCGAGCCGGAAGGTACGTCTCAAACCGGGAGACGTCCTCAGCGTGGATTGTGGTGCGATCGTGCATGGCTTTTACGGCGATGGGGCGATCACGGTGCCGGTCGGAGAGGTTTCTGATGAGGCATCACGCCTCATCGACGTCACTCGGAAGTGCCTTGAAGACGCCGTTGCCGTGGTAGAGCCCGGCGGCAGGCTGGGAGATGTCGGTTCTGCGGTGCAGCGGAGGGCGGAAGGCGCCGGCTTCGGGGTTGTTCGTGACTTCGTTGGGCACGGGGTGGGCCGGTCGCTGCACGAAGATCCGCACGTACCGAATTACGGGAAGCCGGGTCATGGAATGGAGCTTAGGCCCGGGCTCGTGATTGCGATCGAACCGATGATCACGGTTGGGAGTTGGAAGGTGCGTGTGGATGACGATGGGTGGACAGCGAGGACCGAAGACGGTAAACTCGCAGCCCATTTTGAGTACTCGGTGGCGGTTACTGCCGACGGCCACTGGATTCTCGGTGTTGAGGAGTAAGAATGGCGAAGGAAGAAGCGATTGAAGTGGTTGCCACTGTGGTCGAGCCGCTGCCCAATGCCATGTTCCGGGTGGAGCTGGAGAACGGGCACGAGGTGCTGGCCCACATCTCCGGAAAGATGCGCAAGCACTTCATTCGGATTCTTCCAGGTGACAAAGTTCTGGTGGAGCTCTCGCCCTACGACCTCAAGAGGGGCCGGATCGTCTACCGCTACAAGTAAGTGGGAGGGGACGGCAATGAAAGTTCGTCCATCGGTTCGCAAAATGTGTTTGAAATGCAAGATCGTCCGTCGCAAGGGTGTGGTCCGGGTGATCTGCGAGAACCCGAAGCACAAGCAGCGTCAGGGTTGATTGGGGAGGTTTGACGTGGCACGAATCGCAGGCGTAGATCTTCCGGCCGGTAAGCGGGTCGAGATCGGTCTCACGTACATCTACGGCATCGGCCGAAGCCGCGCTCGGGAGATTCTCAACAAGGCCGGCGTCAAAGAAGGCATCAAGATCAAGGACCTTTCCGAGGACGAAACACTGCGGCTGCAGCGGGTGATCCAGGATGAGGGTCGCGTGGAAGGTGATCTCCGTAAGGAGGTTGCCATGAACATCAAGCGGCTCATCGAGGTCGGTTCCTATCGTGGAATCCGCCATCGCCGAGGTCTCCCGGTCCGTGGTCAGCGGACGCACACGAACGCCAGGACCCGGAAGGGACCGAGGCGCGCGGCGGTCGCCAGCAAGAAGAAGGCCGGCAAGAAGTAGTCGAGGAGCGTTTAGACATGGCAAACGAGCGAAAGACAGTGCGCAAACCCCGGCGGGAACGCAAGAACATCCCACACGCGGTGGCGCATATCCACGCAACCTTCAACAACACCATCATCACTTTTTCGGATCCGGCCGGCGCCGGGATCTGCTGGTCCTCGGGTGGCCGAATCGGCTACAAGGGCTCGCGCAAGGGCACCCCGTACGCCGCTCAGCTCGCCGCCCGGAATGCCGCCGAACAGGCGCAAGGCAACGGCGTGCGCAGCGTCGACATTGTCGTGAAGGGCCCCGGTCCTGGACGCGAATCAGCGATTCGCGCCGTGGCCGCGGTGGGCTTGGAGATTCGATCCATCCGTGACGTCACACCAATCCCTCACAACGGTTGCCGTCCGCGGAAGCGGCGCCGGGTTTGAGAAAGAAGGAGTAGAAATTGGCACGCTATAGAGGCCCGGTTTGTCGGCTGTGTCGTCGCGAGGGCATGAAGCTCTTCCTCAAGGGCGAACGTTGCTTCAAGGAGAAGTGCGCCATTGAGCGGCGGAACGTTCCCCCGGGACAGCACGGTGGCCGCCGCCGGCGCAAGGTCCAGAACTACGGCATCCAGCTCCGCGAGAAGCAGAAGCTTCGCCGCGTCTACGGGTTGCTCGAAGGACAGTTCCATCGGACCTTCGACGCGGCGGCCCGACGCAGGGGCGTGACGGGCGAGAACCTCCTCCAGTTGCTCGAGCTCCGTTTGGACAACGTGGTGTACTCCCTCGGTTTTGCGATCTCGCGCAATCAGGCCCGCCAGCTGGTGCGCCATGGACACATCCTGGTCAATAACCACCGGGTGAATATTCCATCGTTCCGGGTGCGCCCGGAGATGGAGATCTCGGTGCGCGAAAAGAGTCGCAAGAACGCCCAGATCCGGGAGTCCATGGAGTTTGCACAGGGGCGGGGGATCCCCTCCTGGTTGGAGCTCGACATGGACAAGTTCGCCGGCAAGGTGACCGAGCTCCCAACGCGGGAGGAAATCAGAATTCCGATCCAAGAACAGCTCATCGTCGAGCTGTACTCCCGATAAGTCGGAGGCCGTATGATCTGGCACAACTTCCAGCGTCCTGCTCAGGTGCAGGTCGACGCCGAGACATCTAGCGAGACCTACGCTCGTTTCATCGCGCAACCGTTCGAGCGGGGTTGGGGCACGACCGTTGGCAACGCGCTGAGGCGGGCCCTGCTTTCATCGATCCCGGGCGCGGCGGTGACCGCGGTCAAGATCGAGGGGGCCGACCACGAGTTCTCGGCCGTACCGGGCGTGGTAGAAGACGCCACGGACATCACCCTCAACCTCAAGAAGATTCCGTTCGTGCTGCACAGTGACCAGCCAGTAGACCTGGTGCTCGACGTGCACGGTCCCGGCGAGGTCAAGGCCGCTCAGTTCGCAGGGGGTCACGCGGTCGAGGTCACGGACCCCGACGTGCACGTGGCGACCCTCTCATCGGACGGTCACCTGCACATGGTGGTCCGCGTGGCCGAGGGGCGCGGGTACGTCCCTGCGGAGCAAAACCAGACCGAGGATCTCGATCTCGGGTTCATCCCCCTCGACTCGGCCCACTCGCCGGTGCGCAAGGCAAACTTCCGCGTCGAGATGGCCCGCCTGGGGCAGATGACGAACTACGAGCGCCTGGTGCTCGAGGTTTGGACGAACGGTACCATCACGCCGCAAGAGGCCCTGAGCGAGGCGGCGCGGCTGGTCCAGGGCCACATGACGATCTATACCCAGATCGGCGAGTCTCCCGAGCCGGAAGAGGAGACTGAGGCCGAGCGGGCGGCCGGGCGCGAAGCCGAGGAGAGCATCCTCGATCGAGAGATCGAGAGCCTCGACGTGTCGATCCGGTCTCTCAACTGCCTGAGAAACGCCAACATCAAAACCCTTCGCGATCTGGTCGCCCGGACCGAGAAGCAGATGGTCGAGATCCGCAACTTCGGGGACAAGTCCCTCAAGGAAGTCCGGGAGAAGCTTGAGGCGCTCGGCCTTGGTTTTGGGATGAAGCTGGATCTCTAGGGTTTACGGAGAAGCGCAATGCGACATCGAGCACGTGGACGAAAACTGGGTCGGACAACGGCGCACCGGAAGGCGCTGTTTCGCAACCAGCTGACAGCTCTCTTCAGCCACGAGCGGATCATCACCACCGTGGCGAAGGCCAAGGAGCTCCGCCCGTTGGCCGAACGGATGGTCACCCTGGCACGGACCGGGACCCTTCCCGCTCGGCGCCGCGTGTTGACCATGGTGCCGGACAAGGTTGTTGTCCGCCGCCTGTTCGACGAGATCGCTCCGCGCTTCGTCGACCGGGACGGCGGCTACACGCGGATCGTCCGCCTCGGACCGCGGCACGGTGACGCCGCCGAGCTCGCGGTCATCGAGTTCGTCGACTACACGCCGCCTGAAAAGGGAGAGAGCGATCGGGGCTCGAAGACCTCCCTGATGGACCGGGCCCGCGGCATGTTCGGCGGAAAGAAGACCGAGACCCAAGATACCGAGTCAGCGGTGGAGCCGGAGGCCGAGGAGACCGCCGAGGGTGATGCGAAGGCAGAGGGTGAAGCACCGGCCGACGCCGATTTGAAAGCCGACGCTGCCGAGGTTGAAGACGCATCCTCCGAGGCCACGGAGGCGGATGACGCCGAGGCGCCTGAGGCCGCCGAAGAACCCAAGGGTGAAGCCGACTGACGGCTCCGGCAACGAGATCTCCGGCGGGCCGCACATTGTGCGGCCCGCTTTTTGGGCCCGCATGGCGGTCAGATGTCGAAGCGAAGGACGGGAGGGACGCTTCCTCCCGCCCCGCAAGGGTTGTGCCAGTACTAGCCCGCGTTTCTCACACCCTTCCTGCTG
>Ga0114934_10001427_pt1 | contig 15541 bp, 14 predicted proteins | sample 4SBtaG_2_FD_99695 | JGI IMG/M metagenome (GOLD analysis project Ga0114934, IMG submission 99695) | Deep subsurface microbial communities from Kolumbo volcano to uncover new lineages of life (NeLLi) - 4SBTROV10_white metaG | ecosystem: Environmental > Aquatic > Marine > Volcanic ... | reverse complement strand
CACGAAATAGGGCATCCTCTTCACGCTTTTGATGCAGACAAGATAAAAGGAGATAAAGTGATTGTTGACAATGTAGCAGAAGGAACAAAGTTTGTGACTTTGGAAGAAAAAGAAATAGAACTAACAAGTGCAGATCTTATAATTTGTGATGCTAATCTAACTCCAATGTGTATAGGAGGCGTTATGGGAGGAATCGACTCAGGAATAGCCGAATCAAGCAAAAATGTATTTCTCGAAAGTGCTTTTTTTAATCCTGTTTGGATTCGAAAAACAGCAAAACGTTTTACAATAAACTCAGATGCATCTTATCGTTTCGAAAGAGGTGTTGATCCTAACAATTGTTTGTGGACATTGAAAAGATGTGCTATGATGGTCAAAGAAATTGCAGGTGGCGAAATTTCTTCTGATATAAAAGATGTTTATTCACAACAGTTTGAACCATACAGAGTTGAATTATCTTACAAACAACTTGATAAAATTGCGGGCATTACTCTCGAACGCGAATTAGTGAAGAAAATTCTTAAATTGCTTGAAATTGAAATTGTTGACGAAAGCGATGAAAAGTTGGTTCTTGATGTGCCAACCTACAGATTTGATGTTCGTAGACAAGCTGACGTTATTGAAGAAATAATTAGAATCTATGGTTATAATAATATTCCGTTGAAAGATAATTTTCAAACAAGAATTATTGTTCAGCCCAAAAATATCAATAAAGAATATAATCAGAAAATTACAAATGTATTAGTAAGTAGAGGTTTTTACGAAATAATTTCGTTTTCATTGCAAAACAATTCAATTTTCGACAAATTGGGTGTTGACAAAAATGATATTGTTCCAGTATTAAATCCATTGAGTAAGGAATTGGACACAATGCGTAATACTTTGATTTTTGGAGCATTAGATTCTGTCGCAAGAAATATTAGTCATAAAAATTCAGATATTAAAATTTTTGAACTTGGTAATGTATACAGTAAAACTGAAAAAACAGATTTTGATAGTAAATATCTAAATAAATATTCTTTAGGAATAACATTAACAGGCAACAAAAACAAACAACATTGGCAAAATCCAGCAGAAAATGAAGATTTTTATTCTTTGAAAGCACAGGTTGAGCTGGCATTAAATATTGTTGGTTTTTCAGCCTCAAATTTCAAAATTGATAAAATTTCAGATGCATATTTTGGCTATGGATTACAATATTCAATGAATAATAAACTGATTGCTAAATTTGGAGCAGTAAGCAAAAAATTGTTGAAAATATACGATATAGAGCAGGACGTTTATTTTGCTGAAATAAGATGGAATGATTTGATTAGTCTAAAGAAAGATAATTATATGAGTTTTAATGAACTTCCAAAATTTCCAAAAGTTAAACGAGATTTGGCAATATTATTAGATAGTTCGATTGAATATTCAAAGATAGAAAAATTAGTAGCTGATACAGATAAAAAGTTAATCAAAGAAGTTACTATTTTTGATGTTTACGAAGGAAAGAATATAGAAGCTGGAAAAAAATCATATGCGATTAGTATGATTATTCAGGATGAAAATAAAACACTTACTGATAAAGTTTTAAAAAAGTTAATAAATAAAATTACTTCGAACCTAGAGAGAAATTTGGGAGCAGAAATTAGAAAATAAAAACCGCATAATTGCGGTTTTTTTATTTTTTTGTATATTAGAAATATCTTTTTCTTTATTTAAAATCGCTTAAACGATTGTGAGGAAAAAAGAAAAACAGTTTTTGTATTGTTTAACAGATTTTTTTGATGTGGAAAAGAATATTTTAAATAAAATAAATGAAGGAATTATAATATGTGATAATTTAGGTAAGATAATTTTTGTCAATACTGCTATTCAAAGCTTAATTGGCTATACTGTGTACGATTTGGAAGGAGAGAATATTCAAAAAATATTTCAAAACAATAATTTTAAAGAAGATTTGCTACAATATTTAAAATCGCCAGATAATAATGACTTTGAAAAATCTTTTGAGTATTGGGGAAAAGATAATTCTGCCAAATTTCTTCATTTAAGGATATTTTCATATGAAAACGAAGGAAAAAATAATTTTTTTGTAGTAATAAATGAAAAAATAAGAACTCCCAAAATTGATGAAATAGAAGGAGATTATAAAGAACTGCTTACAAATTTTCAAAGCTTTATATCAATAATTGGCCACGATGTTAGAAATGTTTTTGCCCAAATTATGAGTTTATCTGGAATAATGATTGATGATTTTGAAGATTTAAGTGATGAAAATATCAAACAATATCTCGAAATGATTAAAAATTCGACAGGTAAAGGGCTTTTATTGATAGATAATATCCTAAAGTGGGGGAGATTGATATCAAAAAGAGATAGTGTGATTTTAATGAAATACAAGTTAAATGATATTATCTTAAATGTGATAAATTCAAAAGAAGAATTACTTATTTCAAAGAATATAAAAATAAATTATGAAGAAAAAGATATTTCAGTAAATACAGATTACAATCTTTTGATTCAGGCTATTTCTAATATATTAGATAATGCTATAAAGTTTTCAAATCCAAATACTGTAATAGATATTAAAACTTCTTTTGACCTTAATAATGTGGAAATTATAATTGAAGATCAAGGAAAAGGAATGAGTTCTGAAGCACTTGAGAATATTTTTGTAAAACCTTTTAGATATATACAAATAGGTACCTATGGGGAAGTTGGCAATGGTATAGGAATGCTGTTGGTTAGAGAGTTTATAAAAAAAATTAGAGGAGAAATAAAGATTGAAAGTAAAAAGAATATTGGTACTAAAGTGAAAATTAAAATTCCTTTAGCAAAATAAAAAAAACTGCCTCTTCAGAGGCAGTTTTTTATTTTAACCAACAGCAGGACCTTGTTCAATATTTGTTTCAGGATAGATAGTTTCCTGAGGATTAGGCTGAACAATTTCGCCAGGTTCGATGTTTATACCTTGGGTAATTTCTGTAACAGATTCTGACAAATACATTGCTTTTTTCTTGTCTGATGATGTGATGTGGTGCATAACTTTTGCTCCAAAGTAAAATGCAATCATCATCTGAAAGGCTACCATAAACTGACTGATTTCGGATTCAAAGCCAATAACTCTAACATTCACTACTTCAAGTATAATAGCTACAAAAAGTAATGTAAGTGTCAAAGAGCCTCTAAATGTACCTCTTGGCATTCCCCAAGTTTCATCCTGATAAGGATTTGGGTTTTCTGTTGTCCATTTAGCAAATGTGAATTTGAAAAACAGGATTACAAAAAAAGCAATTAAAAGAGCCAACCATCCAAAAATTGGCAAAAGTACCTGCCAATAAAATTCACTAGGATTTGCTTTGAAATATTCTACAACTGACATGTATTGTTGTGGTTCCATAATATAATGTTTTCTTATTTATTATTTAATTCCTAAAATAAATCCGACTATGAATGCACTAACTGTTGTTGCTGATCCAACAATAATTGCTATCTTTTTGTATTTTGATTGATTTTTAACCATTTGTGTACATTCTTCCAGATCATTTTCAGCTTTTTTCCAATTATTTACATAAAAGTCTCTATCGTGTTTCAATGTGTCGATAAGTACTTTTTGTGTTAAAATTAATTCTTTTAAAGTATCGTTTTGTTGAACTAATAAGTCTTTTTGCTGCTTGCAAACTTTTAGTTGATCATGTGTTATTAAAGTTTTTTTAAACTGTTTATTTGTAATAATCCAAAGTGTATCGTTTTTTGAATCTACATTATATGTATTTCCCGGTAGTACTGGTATAGGTACAAACCTTTGTGCTTCTAATCCTAAACTAGTTAATAAAATAATTAGCAAAAGCAATACTTTACATCTCATCTTCATATGCGTCTAAAAATTGATTTTGAAGTGTCGTAACATCTGTTTCGTTATTATATTTTTGTTCTATTGTTTTGTATTGCAAATCGAGAGAATCAATTTTTGTTTGCAATTGATTGACTTCGGCTTCCAATTGCTGAATCCTTTGTTCTTTTTGTTTTATAACATTGTCATAAACCATTCTGTGTTCTAATTCGTTATGTTTTCTGGTAGTACTGTTTTTGATAATATTTTCCAATTTTCTATTTTTACCAAAAATGTTTGAAATAAAATAAAAAGGTCCGGCTAAAGCAGCTAAAATAACTGTGAGCCAATGCCAATCTGTGTGTATCCATCCTTTATAATAAGCATAACCTAATACTACTAGTAGTAAAATTATAATAAAACCTATTATAAACCATTTGCTGTTTTTCATAGTATGTTTTTTAGCTTAAATCTACATATTTGCCAAATACCCAACCAACAACATTAACAGATACTTTGTACCATCCCTGATGTTCGTCTAGTATTGTGACTTTTGTGCCTTTTTTCAAAGGTCGTGCAACAAGTCCTCCTTTTTGATTTGGAACAGAACGAATATTTAGCTTACTAGCTATAATTCTTCCTGAACTAGGAATTGTTTCTGTTCCATTTTCGTTTCTTGTTGTTCCTAGTATTCGTTCTCTTAATTTGTCTAATGGAAATGCAGGTCCCGGATCTTGTTTCCTTTTAGGTGCTATTTCTTCATGACCTAAAATCATTTTTAATCCATAAGTTTCCACTAATAGATCTGCAAGTTCGTATGCTGTGTCAATTTGTTCTGGTGTATAAACATGCCAGAATTTAGGTGTTGTTTGATTTCTATGAATAGCTTCAATTACTTCGCTTGGATTGAATGTTTCTCCGTACCAGGCTCTGTAAAGATTTCCACTTTTTGTCAGCCATCCTGCGTTTACCATTTCAATACCTATGGAATATTTGTTAAAACCACTTCTTCCTTTGTAATAGCTATTGCCAGCATGCCAAGCTATTAGGTTGAAAGGTACCAACTGTGTTACACTCCCATCTCTATCTATTATTACATGTGCTGATGCTTTTACTCTGGGGTTTATAAGTGTCTTAAGTGACTTTTGATATGGTCCGGCTGTATAGTGCATTATAAGTGTATCAAGAGCCCCTTTTTCAAATTCTCCGCTATGATTTGGAGAAGGAACCATTTTTTTTACTTTGGGTCCTGACAAAATATGATTTTTAATTTCCATATAATTTCTTTTAAAAATTTGTTAAAATTAATTTATTTTCTTTAAAAAAGCAAATCCTTTTATTTTTTTATAAAACTTGTTGTAAGATTTGTCCCGAATACTTCAAACTCAATAATATTGGGAGGTCCTTCGTAGCCAATTCTTTCATTTCTTACAATAACTGCAATTCTGTCTTCATAAGGGCTGATTAGACATCCTGCTATTTGCTGTGTCAAAATCATTGATGCTTCATATTTTCTGTTAATTATTTCTTTTTTCCCCATTTGTGGAGATTTTATGTACAATGTACTGCCGCCAACCAAGTCTATTCCAAAATCAGCATCTTTTACGAGGTCTGTTTCCAGCCAAACTACATAGTCCTTTTCTTTATAATTAAAATAAGCATCGTGTAGCTTTATATTCCTTTGCTGAATAATTTTGTATTTGTTCAATTTTTCTTTGAATTTATCATATTCTTTGCTCCATATCTCTTCTCTGTACAAGTCTTCTTCAACTTCTGGCTCTGTATACCAATCCCACAATACTTCATTGCTTACTGTACTTATTATGACTATTCCCATCATATAGTTGCCTAGTGCTTCGTCTGCAGGTTCTATCAGATATGCAAAATTTCCGTCTTTTGACCATCCGATAGGATAGAATTTATCTGGAATTGCTTCTGTTATATTTTGATAATAGGGAACTTCTTCTGGAAAGAAATATTCTTCTTCAATGTTTTCTGTTTCAATATTTTCCTTGTTTTCTTTTTTTGTTTTGCAACCAGAAATCAATAGAGCTAGGATTAGTGTTATATAAAAAAATTTGTGCATTTTTAATTCATTTTATGCAAAAATGCGATTTTTAATATAAAAAACGAAATTTTTTTAATTTTTTTCGTTCAAATCTAGTCCAAAAATCGAGAAATCATATTTTACAGGATCTTGAGAATCAAACTTTTTTAGATTATTTGTAACTTCTTCTACTGCTTTCCAGTCATTTTGTTTTCGTGATAATAGTCCTAAAATTCTGGACATATTGGCTGTATGTACATCAAGTGGTAAAAATAAATCTGCTGTTGAGATTTCGTCCCAAATGCCAAAATGTACTCCTCTGTTGTCTTTTCTTACAAGCCACATTAGGAACATATTTATTCTTTTGGCAGCTGAGTTTTTATCTACATTGGCAATATGTTTTTCGCTTCTGGATATATGTTTGGTTTGTAAAAAAATTTTACGAAAGTTGCTTATTGATTCTTTTATGCTTTTGTTTTTGTTGTATCCGTCCAGAAAAACTTGGTGCAAGCCTCCGTGATTTTTGTAAATGTTTTGTAATGAACGCAAAAAAAATATAAAATCTTCTCCATTGAATGTTCTATGAACAAATTTTTTGCCGTAATCCAAATCTTTATCTGTTGCATTAAGTATGAAATCATACGGTTGATTATCCAGAATTTCCATCATTTTTTTTGCATTTCGGATAATCATATCTCTTCGTCCCCAAGCTATTGTAGATGTGAGAAATGCGGATATTTCTATATTTTCTTTTTTTGAAAAGCTATGAGGAATTTGTATTGGATCAGTTTCTATAAAATCTGTATTATTGTATTTGTAGTAGTTTTTTTCAAGTATTTCTTTTAGTTCTTCAAATGTGTACATAATTTTATAAGGCTTCAAATTCTCTGATTAGTTCTTCTCTTTGCTTTTTCAATTCGTTTCTTTTTTCTTTATCGAAAACGAATCTCCAATAATTCCAAAGTTTTTTATTTAATCGTCTCATTTCGAGCCAAGCAATAAGCCATAAAGGAAGTAGAATAACGTATGCTAATCCAATCCACCAATGGCCTGTATATATCCACAACAAAATAAATCCTATAACTGCCCATATCTGCGATAAGAAAAAACTTCCTGCAAATCGCACTGAGCTATGGAATTGTGGGTCTTTGAATTTTTTTACCAAAAATTCGGGAGATAATACTGGTATTGCAAAATATATGAAAGATAGCAAATTGATTGGTAATAATACAATAGATAATAAGGTTAAAAGCAGATATTTAAAAATTTGCAATGGCTTATCCATCAGGTAGTCTCTATAATTATAGTTCTTTAGGTTTTTTGTATAATCAGTAATCTTTTGAGCAAAATTTTTAAATTTATTTTCGTCTTTTTCGTATAAATCGTCAATTTTTGCAATTATTGCTTTGTCTGCTTTAAATTTATGTGAGAGTTTTTTTATTTTTAAATTATTTTTTTTCGCATAAGAATAATCAAAAATATCTCGTGCATCTTCGTATTGATCGTAATATTCTTTGTTTTTTATATGTATTGCCAATGGAATAACTTTTTCTTGAACTTCATACCTTAGCTCAGAGAATGCTTTTTCCGGATTTTCTTGATATACTTCTTTGTATTTTTTTGCATTTATTGGGTCGCCAAATTGTGTAAGCAATTTACCTCTGTAATTAGTATAATTGGAATAATAAATTCCTGCGGGGACAACGTAAATGTCTCTTTCAAAATTTGTGTCAGCGGCTGTCATCAAAACAATTCTCGACAATCCTTTTTTCATTGGCATTATCGAACGTTTATCAGTGTGCCTAGCTTCTGGGAAAAGAACTAGTGGTTTATTGTTTTTTACAACTTCAACACTATAGTTGAATGTGTCTTTATTTTTTGATAAGTTCTCTTTTCCGTCTCTGATTCTGTATATGGGCAAAATTCTAAAGAAAAGCATTAAATTTGATAGGAATTTGGTTTTAAAAAGATCTGATCTTGCCAAAAAAGCGGGGCTGTGATTTGCTGCATATAGAATTGTCAATGGGTCCATAAGAGCATTTTGATGATTAGGCCCAATAATGACCATTTCTTTTTTTGGAATTTTTTTTGAATCTACTACTTCTGTTTTTTTGTAAAAGACAAAGTTGTACCAAAATTTTGATAAATAATAACCTATCTCGTAAAAGATATTTGTTCTAAGAACTTTTTTGTATTTAAGCATATAAACTTTTTTTGGATAAGTAATAACTTAATGCTAAACCAGATATGATGTGCCATACACCCCACCAAGCTGCTATGGCAGCCATACCACCAAGTCCGTTAAATAATTTAGGATTGAATATTAACGCTAATGCAAGTGCCGAATTTTGTATTCCTGTTTCAATTGACACTGATCTCCTGTCTCTTCTATATAATTTATTTATTCTGCTGAAAATATAGCCTGTACTTATTGCTAAAGAATTGTGTATAAGCACTAATACAAAAATCAATTCTAGTACACTTCTTAATGATTCTAGATTTTTATATATCATAAAAGAAACAAGAGCTACGAAGAAAACAATTGAAAAGTTTTTTACTGTCTTTGAAGCTCTTAATGCTTGCTTTGGCCAAAATCTGGTAATCAATAGACCTATTATTAACGGTATTATGAGGATTATAAGTATTGATGTAAACATTGACCAGAAATCAATGTGTACAAATGGTATTTCTGTAAATTTTTTTGATGCAATTTTTAAATAAAGGTTTCCATACAACATAAAATTGAGAGGAGTAAAAATTACAGCGCCAAGTGTAGAAAACATTGTCATCGAAACAGAAAGCTCGATATTGCCATTGGCTAGCGAACTCATAAAGTTGCTAATGTTGCCTCCCGGACAAGATGCAACCAAAATCATTCCCAATGCAACACTAACGGGGAAATTAAAAGATATTGTAAGTAAAAATGTTAGTAAAGGAAGCAGAATTATCTGAGAAATCAGTCCAACAATAAGAGGTTTGGGGCTTACAAGAACTTTTTTAAAACGTTTTAGTCTAACTCCTAAGGCTACACCAACCATTATTATTGCAATTGAAATATTTAGAAAAATAATAGAATTTGGTGAAAAATCAAGTTTGATTTGATCTAAGTCTTGAAGATTTTCGAACATTATGTAAGAAGTTTTTTTACAATTTTAGATATAATTTTATTATCGGCTTTTCCTTTCATATCTTTTGATGCAATCCCCATTACTTTTCCCATATCTTTTATAGAATTTGCACCAATCTTTGTAATAATTTCCTTTACTTTTGTCTCAATCTCTTCTTCTGACAGTTGTTTTGGAAGATATTCTGCTATAAATTCTACTTCTTTCATTTCTTTTTCGTACAAATCATCTCTACCTTGTTCTTTGTATATTTCAGCTGATTGTTTTCTTTGCTTTACCATTTTTTGAAGTATATCCAATACTTTATCATCAGTTAAATCACCTTGACCTGAAGTTTGGAATAAAAGAATTTCTGATTTCAAAGCTCTAAGTGCTGTAAGTTTTTCCTGAGCTTTTGCTTTCATTGCTTCCTTGATATCTTGATTCAATTTGTCTATAAAATTCATTGTGAAAATTTTATTAGTAATTAGTGGCAAAAATAGTGTTTTTTGCAAATTATTCAAAAATTATTAAAATTGTCAAAATTTTTATATAATGAGCGATTTACTCCCTTCGGATATTATAAACCTTAATAGGTTTAATAAAAGGAACGAAATTTTTTTCAAGTTTTTTAACAGATTTGTGTCTTTTAAAGAGGTGCAAAAAATATATAAAGAACATTCGATAAAAGAAGGACTGGAGTTTGTAGATGCCATTTTGAATGAACTAAATTTTATTATAGATATAAAAGAAGCAGATTTAAAAAAAATTCCGCAAAAAGGAGCTTTTGCAATAGTATCTAATTTTCCTTGGGGAGGAATAGAAGCTTTGGTATTAATAAAAGTTTTATCACAAATCAGAGATGATTTTAAGATTGTAGTGAGGTCGCGTTTTCATCAACTTCCACCGATGAAATCGCTTACTTTACCGCTCGACGACCCATCAAAGAAAAATGGCAAATTATGTATAAATTGTGCAAAGCAAATTTTGGATTATCTGAAAAATGATAAGCCATTAATTTTTTTTCCTGCCGTTGGTCCAGCTTCTATCAATCGAAAAACAAATCTTGTTATTGACAATCAATGGAGTCCCAATTTGCTAAAACTTGTGAAAAATTCTAAAGTGCCGGTTATTCCTGTATTTTTTAATAATTCATTCAGTAAAATTTATCATTTTCTCGGTAATTTTCATCCTATTTTTCAATCCTTTGTGATTCAAAAAGAAGTGATGAAAAAACGCAATAGTGAGATAAATTTAAAAATTGGTTCAGCGATAAAAGTTACAGAACAGGAAAATTTTAAAAATATATGGGAATATACACGTTTTCTTAGAGCAAGAACTTATGCTCTGGCAGCAAAATCTCCAATTGATATTAATAAATTTTTTAAATATAAAAAGAAATTCAGACTAAGTAAAGCTGAGCCTATTGCACCACCAATTGATAAAGATTTAATAATAAAAGAAATAGATGATGCAAAAGAAAACTATTTGATTCATTCTCAAAAAGAATTTGATATTCTATGTGCTCCTTATACTTCAATTCCAAATGTTTTGATAGAAATTGGTCGTCTAAGAGAGATTACTTTTCGTGAAGTAGGAGAGGGAACTAATAAAAGTCTTGATATTGATGAGTTTGACTTATATTATCGGCATTTAATTATTTGGGATAGAGAAAATAATAAAATAGCAGGTGCCTACAGAATGGGGCTTGGAGACGATATTATTGACAGATATGGAACAGATGGATTTTATATTTCCACTTTATTTAAAATAAAAAAAGGTTTGATACCTGTATTATCGGAAAGTATAGAAATGGGACGCTCTTTTATTGTAAAAGATTATCAAAGAAAACCATTATCTCTGTTTATGTTGTGGAAAGGAATATTGTATTTTCTACTGAAAAATCCACAATATCGATATCTTATCGGGCCAGTGAGCATAAGTCACAAATTTACAGAACTTAGCAAAAGTTTGATAGTTCAGTTTTTTCAAAAGCATTATTTTAGTGAAGAAACATCTAAATATATTAAACCCAAAAAGAAGTATAAAGTCACATTTGATGAGTTTGATAGACAAATATTACTTGATAGTATAGGGAACAACATTAGCAAGTTGGATAATTATATAAGAGAAATAGAGCCTGATTCAGACAGAATGCCAGTGCTGTTTAAAAAATATTTTGGATTAGGAGCCAAACTAATGGCTTTTAATGTTGACCCTAAATTTAATAATTGTTTAGATGGATTGATAATACTCGATATTTTCAATGCACCTGAAGATATAATAAAAACTTTAGCAAAAGAACTTGATGATGAGTCTGTTCTCAAACGTTTTGATTCAGCTTTTACAAAATAATGAGATTTTGGATTTAGTTATATTATTCATAAAAGGATTTATTATAGGATTATTGGCTTCAATGCCTGTTGGAGCAATTGCAATTATGACAGTGCAAAGGACTATGAATAATGGATTGTGGGCAGGTTTTTCATTAGGTCTTGGTGCTGCTGCAGGTGATTTAATTTATGCTACGATTGCAGGATTTGGAATAAGTATTATAAAAGATTTTCTACTGGATAACAAAATGTGGATTTCTCTTGTTGGTGGAGTTTTCATCATTTTTATCGGATATAAAATTTTCAAATCTGATACTGTAAAGCAATATCGCAAAAAGGTGGATATGTCAAGAAAAAAAATGGCTAATGATTTTTTTAGTAGTTTCATTTTAGCACTGACAAATCCCGGAACAATTCTCGGCTTTACTTGGTTTTTTGCTACTGCAGGAGTTGTATCTCACGAGACTACTCCTGTTCATATTGTAATTATGCTCTCAGGTATAATACTTGGAGCCACTAATTGGTGGTTTACAATTGCCTTTTTTGTGAATAAGTTTAAAGAAAAAATTTCGCTACGAAATATTGTTATGATAAATAGATTTTCCGGAATTTTTATTATTCTTTTTGGTTTTGCAATGATTATTATTGCTATCTTTTTTAAAAATTTACTTTAATTATGTTTGTAGAAATAATTTGGGATTGGAACGGGACTTTGTTGAATGATGTTGATTACAGTGTGGCACAAATCAATAAAGTGCTGACAAAATACAAGCTTCCTAATATTTCTGTCGAAAAATATCGCGAAATTTTTACATTTCCTGTAATAGATTATTATAAAGCTTTAGGATTTGATTTTGACAAACTGGATTTTAAGCTTGTCGGAATGGAATTTATCGATTTGTACAATGAAAATCTCAAAGAATGTAAATTGAACAAAGGTGTCATAGAAGTCCTTTCAATGTTCAAAAAAAATAATATAAAGCAAGGCATAATTTCTGCACGCGAGCATAATTCATTACTTGTTGACTTAAAAAATTTTGAAATAGATAAATATTTACAATATTGCTTTGGTATTGACAATAATTATGCCGCAGGTAAAGATGTTTTGTTTGAAAAATATCTGGCAAAATCTCAAACTTCACGAAAAAACATATACTTGATTGGAGATACTACTCACGATTGCGAAATTGCTGAAAAATTTGGACTGAATTTTATTCTCTTCGAAAAAGGACACCAGAACTTTTCTCATTTCAATGGATGCAGAATTTTTGAAAAGATTGACGATATATCTAAGCTGAGTGAGATAATTTATGAAAGAAATTAATTCATAATTATCTCAAAAAAAGCAAGAATTTCACAGAAAAAATTAAGCCAAATTTTTTATATAACCCTCCAATGTAAAATACTAATTTTTTCTTTTGTATGTGTAGCAAAGATTTTTACCTGAAAAATTTTTTAATTTTGAAATAAAAAAAAATAATATTTTTGCAGCTCAAAATTTTAAATATATGAATTGGAAATGCAAAGTATAAGGAATATTATCATTAACAATTACATATTATCAAGCGAAATATTATATGTAAATAATGTTAAAATTTCAAGACTTTACAACATCAATTCTATATTTAACCTACCAGAAAATTTCCTAGAAAAAGAAATGCACAAATATTGTCTGTCACATCAGGTTATTCTGATGAATTAAGAAAAACTATTTATTAACCAAATTACATTTTATGTCAACACAATTAAAAAATGAAGGAAAACAAGTTATCCTGTATTATTCATAAACCTGTCTTTTTTTTTATTTTTGATAAAATGAGTGCAAAAAAAACAGAAAAAAATTTGAGTGGGCTAAATTCTTAAATCGACAAGATATATAGTTGCAAAATGTAATAATAGATAAAAAAGCCTGAGTTGATTCTCAGGCTTTTATTTTTATAGACTCCAATAATCCAAATCGTTGATTTTTTTTAGGTAAATTCCTTTTACATCTACTAAGATTCCCGGAGATTTCATTATCGATTTGAAATATTCTTCGTTTAAATCCAAATATTCGTTGTGACTTACAGCAACAATAACAGCATCGTAGTCATTACTTATTTGATCAACAAGTTCTACACCGTATTCTTTTTTTACATATTCTTTCTCAGTATGCTGATCAATAACATCTACTTGAACTTTGAATGATTCAAGCTCGTTTATAATATCAACAACTTTTGTGTTTCTGATATCGCTAACGTTTTCTTTGAAAGTAATTCCCATTACAAGAACTTTTGAACCTAGAATATTTTTATTCTGAGCAACTATTTTCTTCACAGTCTGTTTTGCAATGTATCGCCCCATAGAATCGTTAACAAATCTACCGGCAGAAATAACGTGAGTATGATAGTCCAACTCTTGAGCTTTATAAACAAGATAATAAGGGTCAACTCCAATACAGTGTCCACCGACGAGTCCAGGGAAGAATTTTAAGAAATTCCATTTTGTTCCTGCAGCTTCAAGCACTTCAAAAGTGTTAATGTTCATTTTATTGAAAATGATTGAAAGTTCGTTCATCAAAGCAATATTAACATCTCTTTGAGTGTTTTCAATAATTTTTGCAGCTTCTGCAACTTTTATAGAGCTAGCTTTGTGAATACCTGCTTTTATAATACTTCCATATATTTTTGCAATTTCTTCAGACGATTCTTCGTCGCAACCTGAAGTAATTTTTTTAATAGTTGTCAATGTATGAATTTTGTCGCCGGGATTTATTCTTTCTGGAGAATAACCAATTTTGAAATCATCGATAAATTTTAAACCTGAGACTTCTTCAATAACCGGAATGCAATCTTCTTCTGTACATCCGGGATAAACTGTAGATTCAAAAACAGCATAATCACCTTTACTAATTACCTTGCCAACTGTTTCACAAGCACTAAGTAATGGCGTCAAATCAGGTTCGTTGTGCTCGTTGATAGGAGTTGGCACAGCAACAATATAGAAACTTGCTTGTTTCAGTAGTTCAAGATCATTTGTAAAAATTAAATCAGTTCCTTCAAATTCTTCAGGGCTAACTTCTTCTGCTGGATCTATTTGTTTTTTCAGCAATTCTATAGTTTTTTTATTTATATCAAAACCAATTACTGAAAATACTTTTGCAAATTCTATTGCAATAGGTAATCCAACATATCCTAAACCTATTACAGCTAATTTTGCTTCTTTTGTCTTTAATTTATTATACATTTTTTTTTTTTGCAAAGTTAAGTTTTAATCATAAATAAATTATGATAAAAATTAATTTTAATGATTTTTTAAGAATGGGTGATATTCTCCTTTCAATCCGATAGGTGTAGATTTTCGAATTTCATAAACAGTCTTGATGCTTTCTTTTGCTTCTTCTAGTCCAAAACCTTTGTTCTGTAAAATTTTTTTATAACTGGTAGTATGCAAATCAGTAAAACCACCGCTAAACTCTAATTCATTGCCATCTATAGATATTGAACGATATGTGGTTTTACCATCATCAATAGCGATTTTAGGAAGATCATTTCTGTCAAGACTTAAAAACCATCGTACATTTGCATTTTCTAAAGTTAAAACACCTGCAGCTTTATCGGCTTGCATAATATTTACTTTGTTTTCTTTTACTTTACCAAAAATCCAGGCTAACATATCAAAAAAATGTACGCCAATGTTTGTTGCAATACCTCCAGACTTTTGAATATCTCCTTTCCAACTGTAATAATACCAATTACCTCTGGAAGTAATGTAAGTTAGATCAATATTATAGGTTTTGTTTAAATGCTTTTCACTTTCGATTTTTTTCTTTAGTTCTATAATACTTTTGTGAAGTCTGAGTTGCAATATTGTATTTATTTTTCGGCCTGTTTCCTTTTCTATTTCTTGCAATGCTTCTACATTCCAAGGATTCAAAACTAAAGGTTTTTCACAAATTGCATCAGCATTATTTCTTAATGCAAAACGAATATGAGCATCATGCAAATAATTTGGAGTACAAATAGAAACATAATCTATTTTTTTTCCAATTCTGTTAAGTTTTTCAATGTGCCTGTCAAAACGTTCGTATTCAGTGAAAAAATCTGCATATGGGAAATATGAGTCAATAATACCAACACTATCAGATTTATCCAATGCTGCAATCAAATTATTTCCGGTTTCTTTTATCGCTTTCATGTGTCTAGGAGCAATATATCCTGCTGCTCCGATCAATGCAAAATTTTTCATTTTGTTTTTTTTT
>Ga0114934_10001426_pt1 | contig 15544 bp, 14 predicted proteins | sample 4SBtaG_2_FD_99695 | JGI IMG/M metagenome (GOLD analysis project Ga0114934, IMG submission 99695) | Deep subsurface microbial communities from Kolumbo volcano to uncover new lineages of life (NeLLi) - 4SBTROV10_white metaG | ecosystem: Environmental > Aquatic > Marine > Volcanic ... | reverse complement strand
TGTAAAAAAATATTTTGATTTTGAAAGATTGTTTTCTGTAATAACAGAAGACTTGTGTTTGGAGAAAAAAAATAAAGATGCCATCACCATACCATTTGCTAAATCACCTAAGATTATTATTACTACCAACTACGCAATCAAAGGAGCTGGTAATTCTTTTAAAAGAAGAAAATGGGAGCTGGAACTATTCCAGCATTACAACAAAAACTACACGCCTCAAGATGAATTTGGAAAAATGTTTTTTGATGATTGGGACACAGAAGAATGGTCACAGTTTGACAACTACATGATTCATTGTACACAACTCTATCTTAACTTAGGATTACAAGAAAGTAAGTTTGTTAATTTAAAAATAAGACAACTATCAGCAGAGACCTGTCATGATTTTATTGAGTGGTGCGGTTTAATTAAAGGAGCAGTAGCTAATAGAAACCTTCAGCCCGAAGTTAAAATATATAAAGGAGACTTGTATCAAGATTTTGTTAATGAGTATCCAGACTATGGGCAAAGAGCAAAGTATTCAATATCGAGAACTAAGTTTTATAGATGGTTAGTTTCTTACTGTATATTTAAAGAAGGGATTCCGCCAGAGGAAGGAAGAGATTCAACTGGCGGTAGATGGATAATCATAAAACAACAAGAGAAGCAAAAAGAACTAGAGTTCTAAAAACCCATGAAAAAAAAGGTATCTAGGTATCAAGTGATAGGAGAAAGTCTCTTAGAACGCATCTATGAAAGCCGTTTTTTTTAAAAAAGCAGGAAATTATGCAATTTAGACCATATCAGCAGGAAATAATAGAAAAAGGCACAGAGGTAATAACTCGTTACAGCTTCTTATATTTAGCCATGGAAGTTAGAACTGGAAAAACCTTAACCAGTTTTGGTATAGCAAACAACTTAAAGGTTAATCGTATTTTGTTTGTCACAAAAAAGAAAGCTATTGGCTCCATTGAAAAAGATTACCAGTTATATAATCCAAAGTTTGAACTGGTGGTTATAAATTATGAAAGCCTACACAAGATTGATACAAGAATAAGATTTGATTTAATTGTTATAGATGAAGCGCACTCTTTAGGAGCTTTCCCAAAGCCAAGTAAAAGAGCTAAAGACATCAGGGATTTAATAAACAAGAACAAACCTTTTGTTATTTTACTTTCAGGAACACCCACTCCTGAATCTTATAGCCAAATGTACCATCAGGTCTATGGCATACCAAACAATCCATTTCACCAATGTGTTAATTTTTATAGGTTTGCTAATTCATATGTCAGGGTGACGGAAAAAATAATTAATGGTTTAAGAATCAGAGATTACTCTAATGGATTGCCTACAATAATGGATGTAATGAAACCCTACCTTATTGCTTTCTCTCAAAAAGACGCTGGCTTTAAAGTAGAAACTAATGAAATAATTTTAGAGGTACAGATGAAAGATACCACTTATAATTTAGCAAAATATTTAAGTAAGCATAGGGTGTATGAGGGAGAGGTAGACAATAAACCGGAGTTTATTTTAGGAGACACCCCTGCAAAACTTATGACAAAACTTCATCAGATTTTTTCTGGAACAGTAAAGTTTGAAAGCGGGAGCTCAAAAATTATAGACTTATCAAAAGCCGAGTACATCTATGATAAATTTTCGCACTTGAAAATAGGTATTTTTTATAAGTTCAAAGAAGAACTAAAGGCATTAAAAGAAATATATGGCGACAAATTATGCACACAGCTGAGTGTCTTTAACGACACTAATAAAAGTATAGCTCTTCAGATTGTCAGCGGCAGAGAAGGGATTAGTCTGCGGCAAGCAAAATGTTTAGTTTATTATAATATAGACTTTAGCGCAACAAGTTACTGGCAAAGTCGTGACCGCATGACTACACAAGACAGAGAAAAAAATAAAGTATACTGGATATTTAGTAAGCAGGGCATAGAAAAAAGTATTTATAAAACTGTAATGAGTAAAAAAACATATACTACTTCACATTTTAAAAAAGATTTACTAAGTTTATAAGTATGGATTATAATAGTGACTTTAAATATGATTTAATTGTTGGGCAAAAAGGAGAAAGACTCGTTGATGATATATTTCATAATAAAAAAATTGAAGTCAAAAGAGATTCATGGGTAGGTAGGACCGGTAATATCGCAATAGAATATACCAGTAGAGGAAAACCTTCAGGAATTGCAGTCACTGAGGCAGATTATTGGATTATTATTTTTTCTAAAGAATACAAAGACAAACTTATGTTAGTTATTGAGACACAAAGACTCAAAGAAGTCGCCCGAAGGTATGGGAGGCTTGGATACAGAAAAGATATGGGAGATAATAATAGCTCACAGTCTGTTTTAATCCCTATTAAAGAATTGTTTAATTTTGCATATCATGACTGAACAGCAGGTTCAAAGAAAAAGAATAGAAGAGCTTGAATCTGAAGGTTATTATGTAATTAAATTAATAAAAACTAATAAGAATGGTATACCAGACTTGGTAGCAATACCGCCTGGAAGTCCGGTTATTTTTAGTGAAATCAAATCTAATAAAGGTAAAGTCTCTTCATTACAACAATATAGATTAAAAGAATTAAAACAATATGGATTTACTACTGAAATATACCGGGGCTAAAAGATTTTATGAATTAGATGAAAGCGTTATAGACACACTGGAAAACATGCATAAAAAATTAGCGATGCTGATATTATTTAAATTGGAAAAACTTGTGCCTACATTTAAACCTCTTAACAACTGCTCTCAACTTATAGCAGCCAGAATTGAATCTGAGCAGCCGGTATTTTTTGCTATCAGATATATATACGAAGAGCAAGGAGCTCCATATATATTTAATTTATTTGATATTACAGTAGATGATTATTTAGATTTATACAACCAAAACAAAGTACACAAAGATGAAGTTGAAGTTAATTAAAGAAACAGTTGGAAGTTATTTAGACATAAATTTCAATGACAAAAAAATAATAAAGTCTCGAAGAAGAGAATATGTTGAAGCTCGTATGTTATATTTTTACATTAGTAAAGATTTAACTAAATGTTCTTTATCAAAACTAGGAGCTACACTTAAACCAAACAAAGACCACGCAACGGTGTTGAACAACATAAACAAATCAAAAGATTTAATTAAATATAACAAAGAGTTTAAAAGAAAATATGATGATTTACGTTATGTTGTAGACCACACTCTTAATAAATCTATCCACATAAACTTAAACTACGAACAGTTGCAATTGTATGTTTTAAATCTAAAAAAAGAAATAGATGTTTTTTTAGAGGAGAAAAGAAAGTGGGAGTTGGACAGAGAGCTGTTGAAAGAAAAATTAAAAGAACACAAGCGTTATTTAATAGAGCATGGGCACAACGCTAACGCCTGCAAAATATTCCAGATTTTATCATAGTTATTAACATAACTAAAATTTTACTAACTTTACGAAAACACAACTATATGAGTTACAATGTAAAAGATATAGAAAAAATTGTTGGTTTTAAAAGTTGGACAATAAAAAAGAAAGTTGATTCTCTTTTGCAAATAGACGCTGACCTTTACTGTAACTTAGGTACAGACAGTAGCGACACGGAAAAAAAACAAGCAATTATTAAATCAAGAAAGATATATAACGCCATCAAAAAATGTAATCATGAGCTCGGGTCAAGGCTGATTCAAAGCATGGATTAATGGCACTAAGGTCTCTTGACGGTAAAAGGATTCAGAATATTAATTTCATCATGAATGATATTCATGCATCCTCAAATGCAATCTACGAACATCTTGTAGACAGAGACTACTCTTCTTTATCAACAGAGATTCATAAACTAAAAAAAAAGCTGCAACAAGTACAAGACTCCATTGAAGATGAATTATGAAACAATAAGACCAAGGTTAACAGGTAATCGAAAAAAAGCTTTCGAGCATCTTAATACTAAGGAAAAAAGAATACTGGTTGTAGGCGATATTCACGCTCCATTTAACCACCAGGGATACTTAGATTTTTGTATAGATGTGTACGCTAAATGGAATTTAAACCAGGTAATATTCATTGGAGACATAATAGATAATCATTTCAGTTCTTTTCATACCACCGACCCTGATGGTTTAGGCGGTTCTGATGAGCTTGATTTAGCTATTGATGAGGTTCAGAAATGGTATGAAGTTTTTCCTAAAGCAGATGTAATGATTGGAAATCACGACAGAATGGTGATGAGGAAGGGATTTGAGTCTCAAATACCAAAGAGATGGATAAGAAGTTATAATGAAGTATTAGGCACACTTAAATGGAAATGGATGGAAAATGTAGTATACGATGAAGTTTTGTATGAACATGGTGAAGGTGGGCAAGCACAAATGAAGGCAAAAAATAATATGATGTCCAGTGTATGTGGGCACACTCACACCGAGGCTTATGTTCGGTGGTTTGTAGGAAAAAAGTTTAGAGTATTTGCAATGCAAACAGGTTGCGGGATAGATATAAAATCTTATGCAGCGGCTTATGCAAAAAATTTTAAACGTCAATCCTTGGGGTGTGGAGTAGTATTAGGTGGACACACAGCTTTTAATTGTATGATGAATTTATAATGTTTGAACAAGACCAAGACTACACAAAAGAAAAACAAGCAATAGAATTATATCTAAAAAGGTCCGGGGGAAGTTATAAAAAACTTAGTCCACAAGACGTAGATTTTAGAATACTATCAGACACTAATTCAGTAATTGGATATGCAGAAGTTAAGGTCTTAGATACAGACATGAAAAACTCTTTCCCCTTACAAGTAGACGCACGAAAAATTATAAAGTTAAGGGACAAAAGATTATCTGCCGTTATGATTTGGATGTGTATTGATGGTATATTATATTTGCCAATAGAAGGTTTGGTTGGTAGTTCTCACTGGGACAAAACCACTGGAGAGTTAGTCTTATCTTACTCTAATAAAAAATTATTTAAGTATGTTAGAAAACCCCAAAATTGATTTTGCTGTAGCTGTATTGTTAAACCTACTACTTATTTACTATGCTTATAGAATATTTTTTGGGTATTAATTAAAAGTTAGGGTCACTACTTTTTTTTCTTTTTCTAGGTCCTCCTTTTTTTCTAGGTCTATAACTCTTACCAATACCTAACATTTCATAATACTCTTCTTCATCAAATTCAAAATCCTTAAAGTAGTTGTATAATCCTACTAACGGGTCTACCTGTGCGCCTAGAATTAGTTCAAAGAGAGGTATTAATGCGACGTATTTGTTTTCACCTTCAAGATAACGGGTCATTTTTCCAAAAATACTTGAGAAAGGATTTACTATATCAGATACTTTTCTGTTTCTTCTAGCAAATGGAAGCTCAAAAACTTCAGCCTTCATGTATTCCACAGCACCTTCTACACCACCTCCAATTAATGGAACTTGATATATTAAATTTAGTCCTATAGCAGCTTCGAGCATTTTTACATATACTTCTCTTCTATCATCATCATCACCTTCAATTAATTTTCCAATGTTAGCGGCGACAACAAACAAAACATTAGCTGCTCCTAAATTTAAAGCCAACGCCCTTACATCTTTTGGATTAACTTTTCTTCCTTTTGTGGTCAATGCTTTATAAATTCCAGATGAAGAAGACGCAACTTTATTCATTTGTAAAAACAATGTACTACCAAACATAGTAAATGCTCTTATCAATTCATTATTGTCTCTTTGTAAAGGTATTTTATCTGAGTTTCTTCTACTTTGTTGCGTGGCATTGTAATTATTGAAAGCTTTTAAAGCTTCTTTTTTATCCATACCGTTAGCTATATTACGATTATAATTAGCCATGTATCCCATCACACCTATAACATCACCTAAAACTGTTGGAGAAGCAGCACCTGTTCTAAATGCCTGTACCAATTGTGCATACTTTTTCCGAGATAATCTTTTTTCTTTCATACGAGCTCCTGCTTCCAGCCCGTAAATATCACCACCTAGTCCTTCAGCTAATCTATTTCTAAAGTTAGCTGATATTCCTTTAGCTTTTTTTATCTGAGAAGGAAGGGTTGCAATAACCTTAGCCATGTCAATCATAAAACCTATGTGGTCTAAGACAGGTGTGGTTTTACCTTTTCTAAATTGATACTCTTCAAATGCATTAATAAAAGAAGTGGACTGTTTGGCTATTTGTATTACTCTAAACGCAAGAGCAAAAGACGTATATTTTCTTTGTAATCTATTTATAAAGCCAGTTTGTAAATTTTCAATTCCATAATTAGGGTTTATCTCAAAATTAACAGCTTGTCTAATTAATTTTTCTACACCTGTTGTTTGTAATAATAACCTTACACTGTCGGTGTTAAATACTGTATTAATATCTTTTACCGTTTGTGCATAGGCTTTATATCTTTCCATTTGCTGAATATGGTTGTTTAATGTTCCGGTAAAATCTAAACCTAAACCAATGTCAATGTCAGTCGTAGTGTCTGTTCTTGTTTTTAGGGCTGGTGAATTTTCCGCTGAAAATATTTTATTAAAATCTCCGTCTTCTAAAAGTTTGCTATCTAATTTTACTTTAGTTTTAGTAGGAAAATAATTAGGAACATAATTTAAATTAACATTATTAACATTTTTATAAACATCATTAACCGATTCATAATAATCTGAACTTAGATATTCTACAGTTTTATCAGCAAATTCAGTAAGTTGAGGACCTAATATTTCTTTAATTTCATTTAATACTTTATCTGTATATCCTTGTTTATCAAGTTTATTTTTTTGTATTTCATTTAAACTTAACGCATATATCCTTAATAAATTATCAGCAGTAAAGTCGGTTCTTTTTCCTTTTATTTTTAAAGATATAGCACCTTTATTTAGTAAAGAATATATCTCTGCGTATCCTTTAGTAATGCCCTCTATAGTGTTAGCTATATTATTTAAAACTTGTTGTTGTAAATCATTTCCTTGTAAAGAATTTTCATAAGCAACATTTACTTTGTCATATATTTGCCTGGTAAAAAACCCATCTCTTTTAAAACTATCCAAAACTTTTGTTAAAGAATCTAAATGAGCTAGTCGGATTCTAAAAGAACTGCTAACGGCTCTAGCTAAATCTTTTCTGATTACGTTAAAAACTTTTCTAAAATTACTCCATGTTTTTTTTCTATTAAAGTCATTCCATATTTGCTCTCGTTCTTGCTCTACGTCTTCATCAGTTTTTAAAACTTTGTTTCCTTCTGAGTCCGTTTTATACAGCATTTCATAGTCTTCCTCTATACTCTCATCTGCTTCTTTTCTTAATTTGTCAGCCTCCATAGCCTGCATATTTCTTTGCTGTCTGAGTCTTTGAATAGATTCTTTACTTACATCTTTTAAGCCTTCTCTTATTTGTTCTAACTCTTCAACAGTTTTATCGTTTATATCAGCCAACAAATCAAAAGCCGCTACTGTATCTAGCAATGTAGACTCTTGTGTAGTAAGTTTTTCTCCGTCTCTTTCTTTTTTTAGAACTCTATCTATTTCATTTAAATCAGAAAGCTCATTAGATATTTTTGCCATATCGTCTATGGGGTTTTTCCCAAGAGCGGCTCTGATAATTCTGTTGGCTGCCTCAAAAAATTGTTGCCCTTCTGCCGAGAGTGATTTAGCTCTTACTCTTTTACTGCCTGTAATTCTTTTTTTAGATTTTGTTCTTGTTAGTTTGGCTATTTCCGAAACTAACGCTTTACGAGTTTTTTCAAGCTGCGCTTCTGCTCTTTTAATAACCTGCTCTGCTTGTGCAGGTAAGTCTTTTGCACTTTTTATATTAGTTATTAAAGGTAAAAGGTTGCCTGGTTGTTTTAAATTTTGTCTGACAAAGTTTTTTAATTTTATTTGTGCGCCTCTTAAATCTTTAACTCCCTGCTTAAACCCTCGTACTAATTTTTTTATTGCGTTTATTTCTTCTTGAACAGCTCTATTAGCTCTTGTCCCCTGAACTTTATCGAAGGCTAGTATAACCTCTTGCTGCTCTATTTCTGATAGTTCATTGTAAACTTTTTCAGCTTTTAAAATTTCTAAAGCTCTTTTTCTTACCTCAGCACGGGTTGGCGTTTGTTTTGTTTTTTTATTTTTTGTATTACGAAAACGGTTGAGTTTTCTATTTATAGTTCTAAACAACTCTACACCTTTTGCTAACCCGCCTTCTATGTTTCTAAATGCTTGTGGTATAGTTTCACCTTTTTTTAATCCAGATTCCATTACTGGATTAATTTCAGAAGCTTTGAATCCTCGCTTAAGTAAGACTGCTTTGATTGCGGGTTCAGAAAACCCAAGCTCTCTCCCTTGCTCTACAGCTTGTTCAACAGTTAAATCTTGAGGTAGTGTAGGAATGGTTTCTTCATCTACCGTAATCTCTTCGGTTATACCTAAAGAATACTCTAAGTCTCCTACTTCATCTTGTTGCTCCTCCGTGAGGCTCTCAATCTCGACTTCCGGAACTTCGGTAGTTTCAATTTCTTCGGATGTATCCTCGATGGGAGTTTCCCCTTCGGGGTCTCCTTCTCCCAGCTCTTCGCCATCTCTGGCTTGTTCTTGTACATCCACTTTCGCTGTGCTTCCGACTTGAATGGCGCCATCTGTTATTTCTTCTAGTAATTTATTAATTTCATCTACTCTTTGTTGTTGTTTAGTAGTAAGGCTTGCTTCATTTACTTCTTTAATAACTTCTTCGAGTGATGCTTTTTCTTTTAACAAATTTATGGTTTTTATTTTTTGTTCTTCATTTAATTTTAGTTTCGATACTCTGTTTTCAAAAGTTTGTGTTTCAAATAAATTTAATTTTATATCAGCCGCTTCTTGTTCTGTAATGCTACCATTGTTTATTTGTTTTCTTAATTCTGCATCTAAAATTTGAGGAGCTCTTTTTATTTTTCCTAACTCTAACTGTAAGTTAGTTGTTTCTTTAGATTTAAAAGCATCTAAAATACTATTTACTCCGGAAGGCTTGAGCGTCTTTTTTATATTGTATCTAGCTACGGCTTCATTAGCACTTTTAACAGCATTGTTTGCACTAATAGGAGCTCCAAAAAATCCTCCACCTCCCATACCACCTATAAAAGCATCGGGGACACCTTCATAAACAGGTCTTCCGTCAATTAAATTTTGAGTTATTTGAGTTGCTACTTCTTCAATACCTTCTCCTGCCATAGTGGCTGCGATTCCAGTTTTTCTTACCGCTTGATAATACATTTTTATCAAACCGTTTTTAAATGTTTGACTTCCTTGTTTAATACCTTCTTTTCTAATTATATCTGCATAAGCTTTACCTAGTGTACCTTGAGTTATAGTGCTAAATACCATCTCCGCTCCAGCCATACCCAATCCTTTGAATATGTTTTCTGCTTTTGTTTGCGTAGGATTTTCTTCTTCTTGTCTTCTTATTTCTGGACCTGCCAGTACAGCTGTCCCTACTGCTCCAATGGTTTTCATACCAATCCCTGCTGCTCCACCCATCATAATAGAAATAGAAAATGGAACACTCTCTGCTATTACATTGCCGAGGTTAGTAAAAAAATCACCAAACCCTTTTTTTGTGTTTGCTTTTTTTAAAGTTTTTAACAAACCTTGCTCGATGTTTTTTTGTTTAGCATACAGCTCTCCTTCTTTGTCTCTTAGCCTTTGCTCTTCCTGTAACTCTTCTAATATAGACCTAGTTCCAATTGTTTCTTCAAACTTTTCTAAATCAGTTTCTGGTAGTCCGAGAGCACGGTTTACTGGGTCAGAAATTAAAGCGCCCACTCTGTAAATATTACTGGGAAGTGAAGCAATACCCTCAGCAATTCCTCTATCTGCTTTTAAAAGGCTATTGTACATCATTGAAAAAACCCCTCGTTGGGCGTTTTCAACTTTTTTTTGTTTGACCTGTTCTAAAAGGTCTTCAGGTGTTAAATTGTTTGTTTGTGCAATTTGAGTTACTTGATTTTTACTTTCTTCGTTTAAAGCATCTAAAGCAAAATCTTCATTTTCTACCGGCAATGTTATTGCTAAATCAAGTATTTGTTCTTCCAATTGGGGTTGCACCAATGAAGTATCCTCTCCAGGTAATCCCGTATCTCCTTTTTTTTTTAACCCTTGCGTAAATTCATCAACATTAGCAAACATCCCTGTTGGCATATAATCATAAAAATCTTCTATGCCATTTTGATTTGCGTATGTTTTAAATTCATTAACATCAGCAAACATTCCCTGCGGAATAAATTCATATATTTCTTCTATTTCAAACATTATATAGCAAATTCTATTCTATAATCTTTCATGGTTTTACCAGGATTGTTTTTTAACCAATCGGGAAAACTAGGTCGAGATTCTTCTCTAAATTGATTAGTAAAATCCATGATTTTTTGTCTGCCCTTTTTTATACCACCTTCTAAAGCCTTACTATTATTATTAATAAATAAATTAATAGCTTTGATAATTTCTGTTTTAGCATCGTCTAAATTTTTATAACCAGACAATGAAATTGTTTGAGTTATTTCATCACCACCTTTATTAATAATCATCTTCATAACATCACTACCAGGTGAAGCTTCTTCTACTACAATTCCAAAATCACTCAAGATTTTACTTTCTTTTATTTTTTCAACTAATTTTTCTTCTGAAATAAATTTTCTATCGTCTTTTAATTCAAGGTCATCAATAACTTTACCTACTTTTTCTGTTACATAAATATTAAAGTCATCGGTAAGAGTAGGGCTTGGTTTTAGTTCAAATAATCCTACTCCCTCAGCTTTTATACCTTTTAAATTTTTAGGAACAGCGCCGAGAGCTAATTGTAAAGCTCTTTCTTGTGTTATACCTGATGAGGCTGAACCTAATAAACTAGCCATACCATCCATTAAAGTTTGCATGCTTGTCCTATCATAAGGGCGTGAATAGAATCTGTTTTTTTCCCCTGTTACTTTACCATCAAAATCCACAAAATCAAATATAACCTCATCTTGAGTAACCCTTCCACCTCTCATCCCTGGTAAAATATTTGCAAAATAAGCAAAAGCTTCATCTTGTTGTGCTTTATCTCCATAGAAGAATTTTGCCGCTGCTTTAATTCTATTTTCAGCATTTACCCTACCCGACCTTTCAGAAACACTTTCTCGTGGTTTCGTAGGAGGGATTTTAGTTGCGGGCAAGAATGTGTCTAACCTTTCATTAAATTTTTCTACTGCATATTCTAACTGCTTCTGCCCTTTTTTATCTTTAAAAACATTCATGTTTTGTTGGTCAATTAAGATAGCTGCTTCATTAGTATCATTAGCATCTCTAGTAAAATAATACTCTTCTCCGTTTGGAGCAAGACCTACGTCATCCCTTAAAAAAGAACCTAAAGCATCTGGGGATAAAATAGCTTTTATTTGTGCGGTTCTAGCGTTTTGAATTTTCTTTTTGGTTTTATCATCTAGCTTTTCAATAGTGCTATAAGCTTGTGTAACAGTATTACCAAATCCGTCAACCACAGTTTTTAGTGCCAAACTATCCGCTAATTTTTTTGCCGCTTCATCCGCATCGAAACGTTCAAAAACACCTGTTGCTGTTACAATCATTTCACTAGCATTTAAAAAATCATTAGGATTATCAGATAAAACCATCTCTCCATTTTTATTTTGTACTAGCTTGCCTACGTTTACCTCAGAATCTTCGGGGTTTATTACTATGCCAGTCTCATCAAAATTAAAAAGTTTTTGTAACTGCGCTCGAAGGTCTAATGTTTTTTCACTGTACTCTTTATTTTTTATACCCTCTATAATCTTATCATAATCCTTGTTGTAATTTTGAAAAGTTTGAAGAACAAAGTCAGTTCCTCTTTCACGATTAGCTTGGTTTCTTAAATAATCTTTAGTTTTTAAAAGACCGTTTTTCCATAACCTTTCATCTCTCCCTGCTGTTTCTGTTATGGCTTCTACTCCATTCATAATCCATTGATTGGCAGCAGCATCTTGCCCCATTGGGGTGCTTGCCAATTTTTTTCTTTCGTCATCAATAGCTTTTTCTGCATTAGCTATTCTTGTCTCTCTTTCTTGTTGTTGTGTATTTAAATCATCAACTATTGTTTTGGCTAAACTAGACCAGTTTATACCACGAGTATTAGCTAAATCAGGATTGTAACCTATCTTAGTCATAATTAATTACCTCTTCTGTTTCTAAAATATTGTCTTTGTTCATATGGCGTTAATCCTTCAAAAAATGTAACAGCCTGGTCAATGTCTTGTATAGGGGCAGTGCCACCAAAATTACTAAACCCTGGCATTTGCCCCGCAAACTGTGCGTATTGGTCAGAGGATAAAGTAGGAATAGAAATAGCATCTGCGGAAGGTAAATTAGGTGTATAAGCTAATGGGTCTGCAAAAGGGTCGCCAAACTGTCTACCATACATAGGATTTACAGAACTCATCATTCCTTGCATAGAAGTATCTACTCCAAGGTCTACACTAGGAGTTCCAGAGGAAGGCATATTAATGTTTGCAAACTCTCCCAAGCTTACATCTGAACCTATATCACCTCTTCTTTGTGCTCTTTGATATTGTCTTTGAACTTTTGCAGCCGACTTTCCCGCCGCTGTTTTAGGTTGGTCGGGTAATAAATTACCAACACCTTGCAAAGTTTGTCCTAATCCTGCCATTCCTGCTGCTGCTTGTTCGTTAGCTCTTAATCTTGCTTCTTGTGATGCAGCTTGCTGTCCTTCAAGTTCTCTTAAATCTAAACCTGTGTTTAATCCTGCTAATCTTTTATCTTCTTCAGCTACTGCCGCTTGTAATTTGTAAAGGTCTTGCCCTGTACGGGCAGCAATATTTCGTTGTCCTTGTTGTTGAGCCGCTTGTATTCTTCCTGCAGTTGCCGCAGCCCCTCTAGCTGACCCCTCTGTTGCTGCTTGTAAAGCAGTAGCTCCTTGGCTTAACAGAGCTTCTCTCTCTAATTCATAAGCCTCCATAGGTAAACTTAATCCTTCTAAATAATTTACTGACAGTCTTTTTCGTGCATCTGCCAAAGCTTTATCAGCTTCTCTGTCTGCTTTTTTTGCTTCTTTGTTGGCTTGTGCAGCTCCTATAAAATTTGCTGTTGTTCCTGCTGCTGACAAAGCTAAACCAGCAATTGCTAATCCTATTCCTGCCATGATTTTTTTATTTTGTTAATTGTTTTTTTTGGCAAATCTTTATAATTATTGGTATATACATCTGCTTCTGCCTCCTCAAAATTTTTTGCTTTAGTTTTATACACGCAACACCAATCGGTATCTTCGTGTGTAAAAAATACTCTTTGAGCTCCTGCTTTAGTAAAAATAGTTTTAGGAGCTTCAATAGTGTTTACCTCCCCATCATCACCCAGGTAAGATACCTTACCTCTAAGTAAAAAAGACGGATGGTTTTGTTTATGAATCATAGTCACTATAAATGAACCTTTTGGCATAAAAACTTCTCGAGTATACAAACCCCCTTCTATGTGTTGTTTTAAAGGATAGAGCTCCTGCATCTGTTTAGATTGAGGAGTCCCTGCTTTGTGTTTTACCGCATCTTCTAAACTTTCTAGTTTTTTTGAAAACTCGGCAATTTTTTCCCACATCAGTCCTCTGTAAGTGGTAATGTTACTAATTACTTGAACTGGTAAAGCTTCTACACTCATTTAGTTACAAAGATAATAATTTTAAGGATAGCTTTTCATTACTTCAGATTCAACAGCAAACAGCTCTGTGGCTGTACTATCTGAGTTTGTTATTGTAAATATACAATAATGACCTAACAAGCCATAAGATTCAGCTTGCTGGTTTTTAATATATGCTATATAAGCATCTTGAATAGATATAGCGACTGCTCCAGTAATAGAATTATTTATAACTACATTGTTCAACCCAGCTATGGTATCTCTATTTATTGTAGTAACTTGTCCTGCCATTTGTATTGTAGAATACGGAGGCAATGCAAAATACAAAATATCTCCAACACTAATATCACTACCTATTTCAATGATAGGGTCTGTAGAAAAATTAATTGTTGTTTCTGTTCCATTAACTACTACTGAAGTGCTTCTTCCAATACCATTAGTAGACCGCAATGGATATTCTTTAGCATCAGCCGGCTCACTTCCTGTGCTTCTTATGTAAGCAAACCAAGCACCTTCTTTCTTTTCAAACCAAGTGCTATCAATAGTGTTTCCTGTTTGAATATCACTATCTAAAGATGTAGACCAAGCAGCATCAGATTCTAAATTAATAGTTTTAAAGATTTTATTTTCTAAGGGTTGTGCATTAAATACACTTTTAATTTGTGAGTTGTACTGAACATCATAATAATTATTTCTTAAATCATTAGTGTTATGACGATATAAGTTACCTCCTTTCATACTATAAAAATAGTTATTCATACCTATCATATAATCAGGGTGATAAGAATAAAAAGAAGTCCAACCTTGTGACTTATTACTAAAAGTTAAAGTATATAAAAGCGTAGGGTCTCCTTGAGGAGGAATAACGGGAGGGTTAATATTAGGACAAGTAACATTATCAAACATCAGATTGTTTTGTCCTCCCATGTATCCATGGTTATAACACTCATAACTTATAGTGCCATAATTCCCAGTGGCAGTCACAGTGACATCTCCATAAAAATATTCGTATAAGTTACCGTCTAGCCCTGTTTTTGTGCCTACACTATATTGACCAGTATAGCTAATTAAAGAAGTTTTATTAAAATTTTGAAACGCTATAGGGTGAGATGAAGGTACATTTTGTAAAACAAATGTTCCAGTACCGCTGCCATATAACCCATAATTACCACCAAATACATATTTATTAATTCCTCCTAAATTTTCTATAGTCACAGCATTAGTAGAGCCTAAACAATATTGAGGAATTAGTGCTACTGGAGCGGGGACAGGCGCTGTAGGGACTGGACTTGGGCTTGGCGCAACTGGCGCAGGCACAGGTATAGTAGTGGGGGGTGCAATAGGAGCCGGAGTGTTACAATTTGTAAAAGTATTGGTTACTGTAAGAGATACTCCAATATGAGTAAAAGATTTTGCACAAACTTCAATTTGGTCACCATAAGGAACAGAACCTGAAGTGGTGCCGCCACCACAATTAATATATGTAAACGAATCATCATTTAAAGGATTGCCTGTATTGGTTATAGTAAATATGTAACAGTTTGCATTACAATTAGAATTACCATCGCAATCAAAAATATCTGTGACAACTCCACCATTAGCCATTAACAAAGAGCCTGTTCCTTCAGCTGGAGTGCCTCCACTTGGCGAAGCACTATAATATTGATTGCTACCTGTAAAAGGTGTTGTTAAATTTGCGTCAAGATAAAAGTGTGCTTGCCCGCAAGTAAGGTCGTTATAATATTGAACATTGGAATAAACTGTATAAGGACAATTTAAGCAAGAAGTTAAAGGGCTATTAGAGCCATTTCCTTGGACTTGATGAAACACCCATCCGTAAGAAGTAACAGATGTAGGAGGGGGAGTTGGTGAAATACATCCAGAACAATTATTAAGTCCATAATCATTTATAATAACAGCAGAAATCCCATCATTAGCTGTCCC
>Ga0114934_10001425_pt1 | contig 15546 bp, 21 predicted proteins | sample 4SBtaG_2_FD_99695 | JGI IMG/M metagenome (GOLD analysis project Ga0114934, IMG submission 99695) | Deep subsurface microbial communities from Kolumbo volcano to uncover new lineages of life (NeLLi) - 4SBTROV10_white metaG | ecosystem: Environmental > Aquatic > Marine > Volcanic ... | reverse complement strand
TTAAGAATCATAGACAATCAAATAAACTAAGAGATGGCAGATTTACCTTAAGGGATGGAATTCAATTCAAGAAAATTAACAATAATTACTTCCTCTACTTTGTGTGGGAAAAGAAAGAGGTGGTCAACTCCCTATCTAAGTCTCTTGGCATTGATATGGGATATAAGAAACTCATCGCAACATCTGATGGAAAGCTGTTTGGAGAAGACTTTGAGAAGTTATATAAAAAGATAAGTAATAAGCAACAAGGTAGCAAACGGTTTAAAAAACTTCTTGTTCACAGAGATAATGAAATAAATAGATGTATCAATAGTATGGACTTGTCTGATATTGGTACTCTTTGCATCGAAGACCTAAAGAATGTGAAGAAGGGAAGCAAGTTCAGCAAGAAGTTCAACAACAAACTACAGCGGTGGAGCTATAAAAAAACAAATGATAAATTAGAAAGAACATGTATGGAGAAAGGTATCCAATTGGTGAAGGTTTCACCATCATATACCAGTCAGAGATGTTCTTCATGTGACCACATTGATAAGGAGTCCCGAAAAGGAGAGAAATATAAATGTGTGTCTTGCGGATATAAGAATGATTCAGATTTAAATGCAGCAATCAACATTCGTAACAAGGGAGTTTACAGTCTTCTTGACAAAAAAAGTAGATATTAAAGTATAATATCTGTAACTGTACCTTTCCTTTAAAGTGATTTTTTTCTCCCTTTTTATTATAGCTTTTACAACATAGAAATTCAACTTTTCTTAAATTTCTTAATAAATAATATCTTTCTGTTGCTTGATGTCTGATTTGACTCTTGCACTCAGGACATTCTCTAAATCCTATCCATATTTTATTTGTAAATTGTATGCTATATTTATCTACTTCTTCAGATATTTCTTTTATTGTTCTTCTTTTCATATTGATAAATAGGGAAAAATCTGTTTCCTATGCTCAACTCCTTGCTTATCTGTCATTGTGATTTAATAAATTCTTGTATTAGGCTAAATTCTAATTCTATTTTTTCTTATGTTCATTAATAAATTTGATGTTGCCAGTTACATCATCATAGCCCTTGTCTTCTTTAAAGTGTTTAAAATTAAAGCTTACAATAGGAACTTTAGTTTTATCAAGACGTGACTAAAAGTTTATTTCCCATTTGTCCCAATAGATTATCTCTAAGAATTTATCCTCGGTTCATTTTCTTATTACTTCTCCTATTATATTTCCATATAGTGACATGAGAAAATTTAAGCATCATCCAACCTAAAATAAAGTAAAACAGAAAAAGGAGCCACTTGGACTCCTTTTTTTCTATATAATGACTGAATTAATTACTTAGTGTATTTTTCAGTTTGTTCTTTAGCAAGTTCAAATTCATTTTTATTAAATGCAATTGCAAGTGGCAAACCATATTTGTTATCATAATCCATGTCAATGTCTACAAAACCTCTTTTAAATTGTGCGTCTAATGGTGTAGTAAATTGAGCAAGAGATAAACAGTATTCTCCTGGTTGTAATATTACTCCTGGGGCTGCATTACTTGCAGTAGCAATTGAAACCTTTATTAATTGGTCGGAAGTATTTGTTACCTTCCATAATTTATTTATATTCATAATTTATTTATTTTTAAGTAAATATAAATAGGAATTAAAAAATTATAAAGTTTTAACCGTTAATATAACATTTGGTTGTAGTAATAAATTTCTTCGGAGTGTAGTAAATTTTTCCATCTAATTCCCAACTTTGAACTTCATTACTCTCATTTAATAATGTTACACAATCTTTTTTATTTCCACCCATTGCCTCTTTTATGAGTTTTGGAGTGTTTACTTTGTTATAAGATGCATTAACACCAGCTATATCTTCCATTTTTAAAGACTCTTCCATTGGTTTTACTGTTTGACTGTGTTGTTGGTTAGGTCGGTCATTAAAGTTTGTGTTGTTGTTTTTCCAATTTATATCATGACTTGGATAACTAATATCTGGCTTTGGTTTTTCTTCATAAGGATTATTTTTATAAGGTTGTTCTACAACTTCTTGTTCTGGAATATTATCGGTAAACTTTGCTGTTTGTTGTATATAATTATATTCAACTTCACCAATTTTTTCAAACTTAGCTACATAAACTTCTGCTTTACTTTTGCCTTCACTTTTCCAAAGCTGTTTAATAGACCTCTTTATATCTGGGTCATTATATAATCTAAGTGGCTTATTTGCTAAATTTTCTCCGCCTTCTGCTGCTACTTCATTATAATCAAATACAACAACCTTTTCTGGTTTTATTTGATTAAACATGTCTGGCATATCTGGAGTTGCAATAATTGGCTCGTATTCTTGGTCTAACATATTTTCTCCGCCTGGTTCAATACCATATTCCCCTTCTTCAGGGTTTTTTGGATTAATTGTATCAAGTAATTCTTCATGAGGAAATTCTCTTGTACCTGCTGGCATTATTGGACCATTTCCATATTCAGGAATAATCTGTGGAATATCAGATTGTGCTTTTTGTAAATTTATTTTAGCAATAATCTTATTTTTAATTTCATCAATAACATTTTGAGAAAGCGCTTCATGAAGTCCAAGTTCCTTAATGTTTTTAGAAATTTCATTTTTAAGTTCGTCTACAGTCATTTTTGCCATAATAATACCTTTTTTTATAAATAGCTTGGTTTTTTACTTTTATGCTTCACTTTGGTTTATGATATTTTTTACTTATTATTTATTAAATATAAAATTATGGCAAATATCACATATCTTAAAAAAGCAGTTGAAGCTTTAAGGTTTCAATATAAAATGGATGCAGTAACCCATTGGGGAAATATTTCTAACCAAACAAATTATAATTCAATTCTTTTTAACCAAGAGTTTACCAAAGCAATTTGGGGAGTAGAATGGAAGAATCATTTAAGTAAAATGGTTATATCTGAGGACCCGTTAAAATATTTTGAAGAAAATACAAATTACTAAGTATGGCAAGAGGAAATAATAGAGGAAAAAGAAAAAAACAAACTGAAAAAGAAATAAATGAAGAAATTCTCGGTATGAGAGAAGCACGTTCTTATGAGGACAAACTCAATAGAGCACAAGCAAGACATTTTACATTTAAACCAGGTCTTAGACTTAAGGGTGAAAAACAGAAATCATTTGTTAATAAAATTAAAGAGAACCAAATTACTATAGTAAAGGGCTCTGCGGGAACAGGGAAGGCACAACCACTTGGTGCAGATATTTTAACTCCAGATGGTTATATTAAAATGGGTGACATTTATATTGGGGATGAAGTTGTTTCTGTAGACGGTAAACCAACAAAAGTGATTGGAGTTTTTCCTCAGGGAGAAAAAGAAATTTATAAGGTAACATTTAGTGATGGTACATCTACGGAATGTTGTGGTGAACATCTTTGGTTTACTCAAACTTATAAAGAAAAAAATAATAGAGAAAAGAAAGGTGAAAAAACATATAAGTCTGAAAAGCCAGGAAAAGTAAGAAACACTATAGACATAATGAATTCTCTTTTCACAAAAAAGGGGGATAAAAATCATTCTATACCCACTTGCAGCGCTATTGAGTTTGGTAAAAAAGAACTTTTAATAGAACCTTATTTATTAGGTTGTTTATTAAGTGATGGAATAATGAGATGTGGTCAAGTTTTAACTAATTCAAAAGACTTGGAGGCAATTAATGAATATAAAAATTTAATGCCTCAAGAAAATGTTTTAAATAATCTGAGTGAATATAATTATTCTTTTTCTGCAAAAATAAGAAACACAGGAAATAGTCAACTTTTAAATAAATCTAGAGAGCTAAATTTATATGGTTGTGGAGCAGAAACTAAGTTTATACCTGAAGTATATAAATTTGGGTCTGTTTATCAACGAATAGAGCTTCTTAGAGGGCTGATGGATACAGATGGGTATATTTCAAAAGATGGAATTATTGTTGAATACAGTTCCATGTCAATAAAATTAATAAACGACCTAAGGTTTGTTATTGAATCACTAGGTGGCATAGGATATTTAAGAAGCAAAATTCCTACATATACTCACAAAGAAGAAAAAAAGAAAGGAAAAAGAAGTTATACACTAACTTTATGTATGCCTTCAAATATTAACCCTTTTAAGTTAAGTAAAAAGAAAAATTTGGTCACTGTTAATACAAAATATGCCCCAAAGAGATTTATTGTAAATATAGAAAGTGTTGGAATAAAACAAGCTCAATGTATCATGGTAGAAGATGTTAAGAGTTTGTATTTAACAAATAACTGTATAGTGACCCACAACACTTTTTGTGCATTAAAAGTAGCATTAGAATTACTTCGTGATGAGAATTCTGATATTGAAAGAATTTTACTTGTAAAACCAATTGTAGAGGGTGGTCAAGAGTCAATTGGTTTTCTACCAGGGGGTCTTGATGACAAATTGGAACCATATAAAGCTTCTTTTGTGTCAAATATGAGAAAATTAATCGGAGATGTAGCCACAGTAAATCTTTTTGAAAAAGAAGTTGTTAAATTTGTATATCTTGGACATGTTCGAGGTGGAACATTTGAAAATGCTGTAACGATTTTAGATGAGGCACAAAATGCTACAATTTCTGGTATGAAACTATTTATTTCCAGAAAATCTGAGGAATCCAAGTTAATTATTATGGGCGATGCAGAACAAACTGACCTTAAACTTAGAAACGGAGAAGAAACTGGGTTGGATGATGCATTTGAACGATTACAAAAAATTAAAGGTATTTCGTTTATGGAGTTTGGAGATGAGGACATTGTCAGGTCAAAAATTTTAAAAGAGATTATGATGCGTTACAGAAAACCTACAAAAACTGACAAAAAGTTGTTAAATGAATAAAATTTAATTTTAATTTTTTACCCCCTATTTATAAATAAATTACAAAAATGAGCGATAAAAAAATATTAACAAACGACAAGCCAATATCTACTCCAACAAAACAAAACGCAGTTGGAAATAAACAAATTCCCAACAAGAAAAAAGATGGTATTATTGAAAGAAAAAATAGTCGCGTAATGACTGATGATGGAAAAGAATTGCTTAAAGAGAGTTAAAAATCTAAAATAAAAAAAGGTCAACAAGTTTAATTGTTGACCTTTTTTGTTTGTTAAAGTTTATATTCACTCTGGGTTTTTAATTATTTTAAGAACGGTTCCAAATTTAGAGTTTCCAATTTTTTCAAATCTTCCTTGGTTGTTTGACCTATAAATTTCTATATCTCCTCCGCTTCCAGTAGTCATATCTCCTATTTTTAATAAATCACCTTCGTGAACTCCTTGCATATTTGTAGATAATACTTTAAAAGCGTTATAGTCGGCTATTTTTTGTAATTTAATAATAGAACTAATTGTTTCAATCTGCAAAGTATTTCCTTTCTTAAGTTGGTCAGCAGTAAAAGATTTAATTTCTTTACCTACAAAAACCCTATTGCCTCTTTCTCCAATATCTCCAGCTTCGCTTTTATGCTCTGCTTCCATATTTTTAAGAATGTCTATCTTTTTTAAATAACCTTTAATTAATCTTTGTATAGCTTTAAGCTGTGCGTTTTTAACAGTTTTAAGTTCGATATATTCTTCTTTATCGCGAGCTTGTTCTTCTTGTTTTTGTAGAGATTTTAATTTCTTTTCACTTACATCAATAATATGTTCCTCGACATCATTTAATCTGTCGCTTAAAAGAGAAAAAACCTCAGACTCACTCAAGAGATTAAGGCCTTTTCTAATTGATTTTCTTATTGAATATTCGTTCATTAGATTTTTGCATACTTTGCCATTCTGGCAAGTTCTTTATCTAATGCGGAAGCTCTATCTGAACTTAAACCTTCGGTAAGAATATTTCCTGTTTTATTTCCTGCTTCAGTTATAATTTCTTTAGAAGTTTTAGTACCTTCAGAAACAACTTCAGTTTCCTCTGATGTAAACCCGTTCGGAGTTCCAACAATTCCACCGTCTGTTTCAGTGCCTTCATATACTTTGTCGGCTTCAGTGTTTTTATTGTCTATTTTGTACATATTGTCATTAACAGTATCTTGAGGAGCGGCATTTGCAACAGCTTCTCCATCTTGTTCATTTACTATATCTTCTTCTTCTGCAACAACAGCAATTTCTTCAACTTCTTCGTCATCTGAATCTTTATCGCTTAAATCATCTTCAGCGTCACTATCTAAATCATCAGCGTCATTGTCTAAATCATCTTCAACGTCATTGTCTAAATCATCAGAAACTTCTTCTGACCCTAATTTTTTATCTAACATTTTACCAATAGCAGCAAACATAGATTCATAAGATTCGTTGTCCATATCCATGTCATTATCCATGTCATTATCCATGTCATTATCCATGTCATTATCCATGTCATTATCCATGTCTAAACCCATATCTTCTTTAAGATGAGTAGCATATTCAGCACCTGCATTTTTTGGCTCAAATTTTTCGCCATATTTTTGGTCTCCATCAGTACCAGACCACCCAGCAGATTTAGTAGTTTTAGTTCCAGAAGCTTCTACTTCTTCAATGTTTCCTTCGTTAATTGCTTTCATTTGAGCATCAACTTTGGAAATTTCTTTTTGTAAAGCTTTTTTCTTCATCATTTTACCATACTCTTCTTTGATTAGTTGGTTTATTTGTGATTCGGTAATTTTAAATTTTTTCATAATTTTTATTGTTTAGCAAAGAGTTTTTAGATTTATTTTTTTAATTTTTTAAGAGAAGCGTTTTCGGATTTAAGAGCTTCTATTTCTTCTTTCATTTTTTTCATTTCATCAATAGTATCTTCATTGATTGTATCTTCTTTTTGACCATATTCATCTTCTAAACTTACAATGTTTGAAATACCAGAGACTAATGTGTCATTGTTGGCGAAGCCAGTTTTTGTTTCTTGAGATTTATCTCCAGGTACAGCAAAACCATATCCACCAACCATCCCTAAACCTTCATTAAGAGTAGTAAGTTCTTTTTCTATTTCTTGAACTTTTGTATATAGTTCTTTTTTTCTATTGATTTTTTTTGCCTCAGCTATAATCGCTGTTTTGATTGCTTTTGGGCCTATTTTAGTGTTTTTATTATCCATAGCAGAGTGTTGATTTTATAATAAATATTCAGAAAAATTGATTTTTAGATTTTTTATGTTTATTTTTTAGTTCATGCATAAATAATTAGAAAAATACAAAAATCAAAATAATGAATACAACAGGAACAACAGAAGCAAATATGATAAAAATAACAAATGACAACTTTAAAGATACCATTGAGGGAAACTCAGTAGTTCTAGTAGCATTTAAAGCTCCGTGGTGTGGGCCTTGTCGAACGATGGGACCAATTTTAGAGGAGGTTGCGAAAGAAACTGAGGGCAAGGCTATTATAGCCGAAGTAAATGTTGATAATGACTCAGAACTCACAAAAGAACATAGTGTGAGAAATATTCCTGCTACTTTTATTTATAAGGATGGGGAGGTTATGGAACAATTTATTTCTGTGAAACAGAAAAATGAAATAGTAGAAATTATTAATAAATATTTATAATGATTAAAGCAATATATTTATCTACAGATGGTGCTGCAGAGACAAAAATGTTTCTGGATAGTGCCGATGAATTTACTAAAGGAGCATTTGATATTTCGGTAATCTACACAGCTACAGATGAGGCGTTTCTTGAAGGCTATAATAAACTTAAACAAGAGAAGTCAAATGTTGGTTTCTTTTGTTATACTGGAGATACTCTTAAAGAATATATAATGGAAATTCTTAAGGCTCATAAGGATGAAAATATTGCTTTTTTTACAGACGGAGATGTTTTTTACAGAAATGTATTTGAAAAAAATATTAATAAAGCACTTTCTGATGAGAATGTATTTTGCTTTTCTTTGCGTCTCGGTAATAATGTAACTTTTTGTTATAACACAAAAACTGGCAATAAGACTTTTGATATTCAGGATATAGATGATGGAATGATTAAATGGAATTGGAGCAAACACTACCTTGATTTTGGTTATCCATTGTCTGTACATGGACATGTGTTTAGGGGTAAGGACATTTTTAAACTTGTAAAAAAAGTAACATTTGACTCCGCATATGGACTTGAAGATGCTCTTCAAATGTTTGAGTATTTCCCAAGAGAATTTATGGTGTCATATGAGCAGTCTGCTATGACTGCTTTGTTAATTGGAGAAAAAATGCTTAAGATGATACTAAATATAAAATATAGAAAAGGTGAGTCGATAAACAGAAATAAGATTGAGTTTGAAAAAGTAAACTCTTGTTTTATGACTCATAAGTTTCATTTTGAAAAAGAAAAAATATGAAAGACGTAATTATATTAGCTATATATATAAATGTTGGAAATCTTAATGAAGAAGATGCTAGGTCATATGTATCTCAAGCCACTAAGTCTATGCAATGGAATGAGGAAGACAATATTAGAGCCATTTTCATTCCCGTTCGTGACCAAGAAACTAAAATAGAATGTGTTTATCCTAAATATGTTACACAAAAAGATGTTGATGCAGACTATGATAAAATGTTGTCTCGTCTAAAAAAATTAATACCATAATTTTAAAATGCAAAATAAGTTATGATTAATTCAATAATATTTTCCTATGATAGGCCTGCTCAGCTTCATTTGTTGCTTGAGAGTTTGGATAAAAATGCAAATGGTATTTTTAATCTTAATGCGATTATAAAACATTCTTCTGAAGAATTTAAAAAAGGTTATGATATCCTTAAAGAGTCTAAGCTTGGAAAAAATGTAAATTGGATAGACGAACAAGACTTTAAAATAGATACACTAGAGGTATTTGATAGTTCTTATCACCTCACTTGTTACTTCACAGATGATGACATCATCTACCGAAAAATTAATAAGAGTGAAATTGAAAGTGCTCTGACTGATGAAGATGTATTGTGTTTCTCACTTCGCCTTGGAAAGAATACTAGTTTCTGTTATACAATGAATCAAAATATCACACTCCCTTCTTTTGAAGAAGATAATATATTGAAATGGAAATGGATAGGAGCTTCTTTAGATTTTGGATATCCACTCTCTGTTGATGGTCATATTTTTAGAACTAAGGAAATTTTAAAAATGACCAAGAGTATTAATTTTCAGAACCCAAACACATATGAAGCGGGGCTTCAAATATTTAACACTCACCCAAGAGGTCTAATGGCTTCATATAAAGATAGTGCTTTAGTTAATTCTCCTACAAATATTGTTCAGAGTGTATTTAAAAACAGGAAAGGAGAAACATTTTGGGCTTCTACAGAAGAGTTAAACACAGAATATGTTTCTGGCAAAAAAATAGATTTCGATAGCATTGACTTCTCTGAAATAGTTGGTTGTCACCAAGAATTAAAATTTATTTTCAATGAAAGAGAATAAAATAAAAGAGAAGTCAATAAAAATACTGGTCTGGGAAAAAGATGCAAAAAGAAATGATTGAAAAATTAAGTAAATTAACTCAAAGCCAATAATTCAATTAGATAAAAACAAAAAAATAATTAAAAAATGGGACTTTATAACTGAAGCTGCTAATTTTTTAAAAGTAAATAGAAGTTCAATTGTAAAACTATTAAAAAATAAAAGAAAAACTGCTGAAAATTATGTCTGGAAATACAAAAAAAAATAAGTTCACAATAATTGTCCCATTTTATAATCCTGGAGAATTTTTGGAAAAATGTGTCTCAAGTATTATAACACAAAAATATGATAATTATAAATTTATATTCATTGATGATATGTCTACAGATGATTCTTGGGATAAATTGCCTCACAACAACGATAAATCTATTTGTATCAAAAACACAATCAGAAAAACAGCATTAGAAAATATCCATAATGCAATTATGAATCACTGTGACCCTGAGGACATTTGCGTACTTGTAGATGGCGATGATTGGTTATATAACAAAAATGTTTTAAATAGCTTAAACAGTATTTACAACGAACATGATTGTTGGATTTCATATGGACAAGCCTCTTGGACAAATGGGATGGTTGGATGTGCAAGACCTTATCCGAATGAAGATTTCTTTAATAAAATGAGAAAAAATCCTTTTCTCATTTCTCATATAAGAACTTTTAGAGCTGGACTGTATCAAAATATAATCAAGCAAGACCCAGAATTAAAATGTCTTAAAAATAAAAACGGAGAATTTTATCGTATGACTTACGATGTGGCTATTATGTATCCTATAATGGAAATGGCTGGGTTTGACAAAGTAAAATATAATGACAAGGTATTATATATCTACAATCGTGACAATCCTATCTCAGATGATAAAATAAATCAGTCACTGCAAACAGGTATTCACATGGAAATTAATCAAAAACCTTCATTTAAAAAAATAGAAAGTTATGTCTAAAATAGGATTATTAGTAATAGCCACTGGGAAGTATGATAGGTTTATACCACTTCTTTTTAAGAGTATGAAAAAACACTTTATGAAAGGTCATGAAGTAACAATTTTTGTTTTTACTGACCAAGATATGCCGAAAAAAGACAACATAGTTGTTCTTCCTCATAAACATGAGCCGTGGCCAAATCCAACACTTAAAAGATATCATGTGTTTGATAAATATAAAGAGCAGCTCCAAGAAATGGACTATCTCTACTATTCTGATGCCGATATGCTTTTTGTAGGAAATGTTGGAGATGAGGTTCTTCCAGACACAGAAACAGGTTTGGTAGGCACGGAGCACCCAGGGTTCTATGGAGGAAGAAGAGGCACCTATGAGTCTAGAGAAGATTCTACAGCATATGTTGGACCCAAAGAAGGTCAACATTATTTTGCTGGAGGATTTAATGGAGGAACTTCTGAGGCATTTCTTAAAATGTCAGCAGAAATAAAGGCTCGTGTCGACAAAGACCTTGAGAAGGGAATTGTTGCTATTTGGCATGATGAAAGCCAAATGAATCGTTATTTTGTTGACCACCCACCAAAAATGCTCAACCCCAGCTATTGTTATCCAGAGTCTTGGAATATTCCTTTTAAAAAGAAGTTGTTGGCACTAGACAAAAATCACAATGAAGTAAGAAATTAATATGGTATCAGTTTTATTAGCAGTATATAACGGAGAAAAATATTTGAAAAAAAGTATAGAATCTGTTCTCTATCAAACTTACGTTGATTTTGAACTTCTAATTGGTTTTAATGGAACTGTAGATTCAAGCCCTCAAATAGCTGCTTCATTTGATGACCCTAGAATTAAAATGTTTACATATGACGAACCATCTAAATCCAAAACATTAAATAAACTTCTACAAGAAGCAGAGGGAGAGTGGTGTGCAATTCAAGATGATGATGATATTTGGTTGCCAAAAAAACTAAGTAAACAAATGGAGATTGTTGAAAAAGGAGAGTTTGATGTAATCGGAACCAATGTTTTTTATTGTAATGAAGTAGAAACTGTAACTGGAGGACCCAATATCTCAACAGAGCATGAGCAGATAGTTTCTAGGTCAATGCAAGGAGATAATCAAGTTTTAAATACTACTACAATATTTAAAACTTCTGATGCAAAAGAAGTGGGTGGATGGGATGAGAATCTTTCAGGAATAGAAGATTTTGATTTCTGGCTTAAATTAATGAAAAAAGAATGTCGTTTTATTAATTTTAAAAAACAGTTTGTTTTGCATAGAATACATCAAAACAGTAATTTCAATACAAAACAATACAATATACAAGAACTTATAAAAAAATATAAAGATGTTAATTAAATTTCAAGAAATAGTAAAGAAACACAATTTAAACATTAATGGAATACTTCATGTAGGAGCTCATCATGCAGAAGAACTACCTGACTATTTAGCGTGTGGTATAAACAAAATAATTTGGGTTGAAGCTGAACATAAAACTTTTGAGGTTCTTAAAATGATTTTAAAGCCACACACGGAACAAAAAGCTTATTCTTTTGCGGCATCAGATGAAGATGGAATAGAAGTTGATTTTCATATCGCTAGTAATGGTGAGTCATCTTCCATACTGGAGATGGATACACACCTAAAAGAACACCCTCATATTACTATAGTTGATAAGAAAAAAGTGTTTACAAAAAAAATAGACACTTTCTTTCAGGAAGAAAACCTAGAGTCAAAAAATTACAACTTCTTAAACTTAGATATTCAAGGAGCGGAGCTTTTAGCTCTTAAGGGAATGAAAGATTCTTTGAAAAACATTGACTACATATATTCAGAAGTTAATATAAAAGAGCTTTATAAAGGCTGTGCCAAATTAAGTGAAATAGATGAGTTTTTAGCGCCTTTTGGATTTTCTAGAGTTGAGTTGGAAATGACACAACATGGATGGGGAGATGCTTTTTATATAAAAAAAAAATGATTTGCGTTTTTCATGATGGTATTAGCAATGGCCCAGGCAAAGTAGCCAATAATTTAATATCTGGTCTAAGAAAGCTTAATGTTAAATTTAAAGAAAATCCTAAAGACCCATCTGACCAAGATAACATTGTTTCATTACAAATGAATAATGTCTTAAATTCAGGTCTAGTGAATAATTCAGTTATTGGTCCAAACATTTGTGTCATCCCTCCCGACAACAAAATTGTTATGGAACAAAGATATAAAAAGATAATTGTTCCATGTAAATGGGTAAAAAACCTTTATCTTAAGTGGCTTCCAGAAGGTAAAATAATCGTATGGCCTGTAGGAATTGACACTGAGTTGTTTTCGGATAAGTCTAAATATGAAAAAACTAATGACTGTCTTGTTTATTTTAAAAGGCGGAGCGAGTCGGACTTAGATGTTATAAAAGATTATTTAAAATCTAAGAATCAAAGTTTTGAAGTTATTAAATATGGAAAATACAAAGAAGAAGAATTTATAAAATCTATAGAGAGAAGTCGATACGGTATTGTTATAGATAGTTGTGAAAGTCAAGGCATAGCCATAGAAGAAATGTTAAGCTGCAACCTCCCTCTTTTTGTTTGGGATGTAACACATTGGGAAGATAGAGGTGAGGCAAATAAAGCTCCTGCTACTTCTATCCCTTATTGGGACGAGCGATGTGGACATTCGTTTGTTGATAAAAACTTAATTGATTTGAATTTTCAACTTTTTTTAAGTAGATTTAAGAAATATGCTCCTAGGGATTATATTGTTGAAAATTTAACCTTAGAAAAACAAGAAAAAGAAATAAAAAAAATAATTTAAAAGCAAAACTATGAAAGATACAGTTTCTATAATATTATCTGGATACAAAAGGCCTCATATATTAAAAGAGCAATTTACTTCAATTGAAAATCAGACAGTAAAAGCTGATGAAATTTTGTTTTGGAAAAATAAATCTGAGAAAAATGTAGCATTTGATGCTAGTGTAATTATTAAAACAAAAGCTGTTGAAAGTAATTATAATTTTGGAGTTTGGGCAAGATTTGCTCATGCACTTAATTGTAAATCTAAATATATTTGTATTTTTGATGATGATACAATTCCTGGAGATATGTTTTTAGAAAGTTGTATCAAATCGTGCAAAGAAAAACCAGGCTTATATGGAACGATAGGCCTTATATACGCTTCCAGCTCAACATATATGGGTGCTCAACGAGTTGGTTGGGACGGGATTAACAACGAAGAAACTAAAGAAGTAGATATCGTTGGACATGCTTGGTTTTTTGAAAGAGAATTACTTACAAGTTTCTGGAGAGAATTGCCTGATGTAGAAGACTTTTTTGTAGGAGAAGATATGCATTTTTCTCATATGATTCAAAAATATACAAATTTAAAAACTTATGTACCACCACACCCAGTTAATAATAAAAGAGTTTGGGGGTCACTAAAAGGGTTTCAATATGGTGGAGATGGAGTGGCAACAGGAAATTTCGCAATTCCTCTTATGGATAAATTTTATAAGAAAATTATAAGCAGAGGATTTAAAATTATTAATAGCTAAAACAAAAAAATGTCAATACCTTACTACCACAAGTTAATAAAAGTAATAAAAAACAACAATATCAAGATAGAAGAATGTAACGTTTTTGTCGAAACAGGATTATATATAGGAGAAACTATAAGTGATTTACATTTCAATAAATATTTTGATGATATGTCAAAAGTTTATTCTATCGAAATAGAAAAAAAACTTGTTGATGAATGCATGCAGAGATTTTCATTTCTAAAAAAAGAAAAATTTGGTATAATACATGGAGACTCATCAATTGAGTTAGATAGCATTACAAAAAAACATTCTGATGAAAAAATGTTTTTTTGGCTAGATGCACATTATTCTGGAGGGCACACAGGAAAGAGTGAAAAATACGGAGAGTGCCCTATAATTGGTGAATTAGATTTTTTAGAAAACTTAAATGTCAAACCAATAATTTTAATAGATGACACAGGACTTTTTGGAGTTCAAAAAGATTATCCAACAATTGAAAAGGTTAAAGAAAAACTAAACAGTTTTAGTTTTGATTTTAAAATAAAAATTGATGAAGACCTACAGACGCTAATTGCTTCATAAGATGATTTTAATTATTTACGGAACCAGGCCAGAATATATAAAAGTAAAACCTCTTTTTAAAGAGTTGAAAAAAAATAACATTTCATTTAAAATTCTATTTACAGGCCAGCACAAAGATATAGCTCCTAAAGAGTCTGGTTATATTTTAGAAATGAGCGACTGGGGTGGCAATAGGCTTGATTCAATATTAAAAAATTGTTTATCAATTCCAGAACATTATTTTGATGGAATTACGCATATTTTAGTTCAAGGAGACACCACTTCTGTTGTTGGGCTGGCAATAGCTGGAATGCACAGAAAAATAAAAATCATTCACTTGGAAGCAGGGTTAAGAACTTATGATATTGAAAATCCATTTCCAGAGGAAAATAATAGAATGATTGTTTCTACTATTGCATCAATGCACTTGTGCCCTACAAAACAAAGTAAAAATAATTTACTTCTAGAAGGTATATCTGAAAATAAAATTCATGTAGTAGGAAATACTGTTCTAGATAATTTACTGGAGTATAAAGATAAGTGTACTTATGAAGATAAGGTTTTGATTACAATGCACAGAAGAGAAAATCACAATAACATTAAAGAGTGGTTTTTACAATTAAATAATTTGGCAATCAAATATCCAATGTTAGAATTTATATTGCCAATACATCCAAACCCTAACGTAAGTAAGCATAAAGGTATTTTAAAAAATATAACTGTTGTTGACCCGTTGGAACACAAAGAATTAATAGAACTTATTATTACGTGTAAACTCGTAATAACAGATAGTGGAGGCATACAAGAAGAGTGTTCTTTTTTTAATAAAAAGTGCATCGTATGTAGAAAGGTGACTGAAAGGCCAGAATCAGTGGGTTTAACTAGTTTTCTATGTGACACACCAAATGACTTAGATTCTATGTTTAAAACTCACATAACAGATTTTTCTGTCAACTTAGAATCGCCATTTGGTGATGGAACTTCTTCTAAAAGAATAATTAAAATATTTAAAAATGAAAACATTTAAAGGAGATTTTTATAAGTTTTTAGAAAAACTAAAAAAAGGAGAGCATTTCTCTTTTAGTAAATAT
>Ga0114934_10001423_pt1 | contig 15550 bp, 13 predicted proteins | sample 4SBtaG_2_FD_99695 | JGI IMG/M metagenome (GOLD analysis project Ga0114934, IMG submission 99695) | Deep subsurface microbial communities from Kolumbo volcano to uncover new lineages of life (NeLLi) - 4SBTROV10_white metaG | ecosystem: Environmental > Aquatic > Marine > Volcanic ... | reverse complement strand
TGGCCGCCGTCATCCAGGATTTGTTCTTCGAGTTCGTCGGTGATGATTTCTTTTGCTTTGCTGTAGAGTGTTTCATCGCTGAAATAAAAAGCTCCGAATAACAGGGAAAATCCGTTCTCGAGCAGATGGTTGGCGAGGAGGTGGTATTCAAGATTGTCGAGGAGAATTTGATACTGGGCGTATAGTGAAGCGTCATTTTTTTTCCTCGCGGAGAGCGCAGCGGAATTTCGCAGCGGGCGCGGCATAAGAAAAGAATGTTGTGAAAGGAATTTTACCCAATTGATGCTTCTAAGAGCAATGGGATAAGGTTCCAGCCCTATGGATTTTTGATTTAATTTTGAAATGAAATCATCGATCAGCTTTAGTCCTGTTTCAGATTCTAATTGTTCCTGGTTTAAAAAATCAAAGTAGTTTAGGTTGTAAGTCCAAAGTTTACCGTATTCTGGTTCATTCCAGTTGATACTACCGGTTTGATATTTTTTAGAAAGGTTTAAAAATGTAAATGCTCCTTCTGAATAGGAAACCGATTTTTCAATACATGGTTGGAGTTTTACGGGTGTCCCCTGCTTTTCGACAGAAAGCGGGAAGTAATAACCTGTTGCTTTTCGCCATATTTTTCGTAGCCGGTACCAAACCTGGTAATGGATTTGGATGGGATGCAAATAGAGCAGAGTGATAAAAATATTTCGAAGAAATTTTAAAGTCATCTACAACTTTTTTTACAATAGAGTTCTGATAAAATAGAATAAAATTTCGAATGAAACCAAGAACTATGAGTAAAAGGATAATATAAACGTTGCATTTCATTATAAAGCGCTTTTTCAATTTTTGCAATTGTTTTAGGATTGAGTTCCTTTTTCCATTTCTCAGTGTTTTCAGACATAATGGGTTTATATACATTCTCTTTCCATGCCTTTTCTTTCCCTTTAACAACTTCGTTTGCTGAATTAAAATAGTTTAGCATGCCCTCCTCGAACTGTAACCCAAGCATAGAAACTATTCTTTTTAATTCATTTTCGGGCTGTTCTAATAAATTTTCATAACAAACATCGACTACATTCTTATGAAAAGAATTTCTGTTCTTTTTGAAATAATTGATTTGTGCCTTATAAGCCAGGATGTGTTGCCATAGAGGATTATTTTTTGACCATTCTGCTTTTAAACGGGAAGCAATTACCGCCCGCGGATCTCTGTAAATGTGAATTATTAAAGCATTGGGAAAATATGACTTAATGGTTTTCAAATACTCTATGTTTTTGGGGTCTTTATCTCCAATGAACTGTTTCCCTTTTTTTTTGAGATATATATTTAATGCCTGAATGTAAAAATCTTTTGCGTTTTTGGAATTATTTAAAATTGCTGAAATATCTATATCCAGATTATGCAAATATTTATCATTTACAATAGATTCTTTAGCATTCTCCCAGTTTATATTCTTTGAAAGATAATACCTGATGAAGTGGGTTTCAGGAGTAAATGCAATTTGACTGTGAGCGTTAAGCATACTTTGCAATAAAGATGTTCCCGAGCGCCCGACACCTAAGATAAAAATGGGTTGAAATGTTTTATTCATTTTATTTCCTTTAATCCAGTTAATTTATAACTCAGTTCTTCAAGTTCTTTCTGGTTTTCTGCAAATTCAATTAAGCCATAACCGAAATACTTTGCGTGCCAGATGTCTTTTTTAAACTCTTTGTATTGTTCCCAGTTTTCTCCGTTATCGGTGGAGCGGTAGATGATTGCCCGATGCCTTTTCCTGTCTTCTATGGTTGTTGCCACGTACATTCGTTCTTTTTTATCTGTAGCAGAATAATAGGCAGGGCCTTCCAACTTATGCAGTTTGTTTAATTTGCTGTTGCTTTTACTGTATCTGTAAATAAAGTTATCCCCATCAGGGTCATCTGACCCCCAGAACAGATAATCTTTGGTTTGAATAATGCTTACAGCTCTGTACGTTTGTGAACCTTCGCCAATAACTTCAATGTTTTTGGCTTTTATATTTATGCGGTAAATACCCGATTCGTGATTAAGGTCGCCTGTTCCAACGATTAAATAATTACGATCAAATTTATCCTGTTGAACAAAGTGTATATGCCTTATATTGGAAAATTCATGAAATATTGTTTGCTCACCAGATTCCAAATTGACTTGGTATAGATAAACCGGCTTCCTTTCTGGGTTTTGCCAATATTCACCATAATATAGAAATGGAGGAATTACTTCAACTCCATCTTTTAGTGGGCGGGAGCCTCTTTTAACCGGAATTTCAAATGAAGAACCGGATTTATGGATAATGAGTATTTTCTTTTTTATAACTAGAATTTTAATATTATTGTAATGAATTACTTTAAAAATATTTATTCGAAGTAGTCTTTTTAATAATTTGGGTGTATTCCTGATGATAAAAAGTTTCCTATTAATGGTTGTATTGGTCATTTAAATTAAAAATGAATTTGTTGAAACTTAATTTACATTTTATTACTTTAGTTAGAATATATTTCATCAATAATTCTATCCATAACTTTTTCAGCATTAAATAATTGAAAATGCTCCAAAGCACCTTCCGATAATTTTTTATAGTCCTGTTTTTCTATCCATTTCACAGCATCGATTATTGCCTCACTATTTTGTGATGGTATTAATTTTCCACAGGTTTCGTCAACCATTTCTTCAATTCCGGATAGTTTGGTGGCAATAACAGGCACCCCAACACTTAGAGCTTCAATAATAACACCGGGATATCCTTCTCCTTTCCAATAGCTTGGCAAAATTAAAACATCACAAGAACGTATTATATCATAGGCTTGATTTGATTTTATTGGCCCCTTATAAACTTCAGAAAATAAATTATTCAGGTTATGAGGAGCATGATAATTAACATTATTCCCATAAATTGACAGACTGAAGCCTTGCGTTTTCAATATCGAAAATGCTTCAAGTAATTCATCTATTCCTTTTTCTTTTCGGATATGACCTAAATAGATAAAATTCCTGTTGAATTGCGGATTCGTTTTTATTGGACTATTGTTTCTTACGTTTGGAAACCAAATAGAATTTGGATTTAAATATTGTAATTTATTAAGCACATGTTTAGGCTCATAAAATACTTTGTCCGTTCTTTTTATTACCCATTTGGCCAACATTTGTAAAGGAGAAAATAAAGAATGTAAATAAGTATCGAAGTTTCCTCCAAAAAGCCTTAGGAGTATTTGGGGTTTATGATTCTTTTTTAAAAAAAGTAACAAGGGCATGTATTGCAGAACTACATTGTTTGAACCATTCAACATTATGATATCTTTACCCTTTATTTTTTTAAAAATTTTGAATATAATTGAAAAATACGCTAGCAGTTTATTGCCGGAGTAATTCCGGTAATTGGTATCAATTATGTCAAATTTTAACTTCCTAGCATTTAGTTCTTTAATTAAATGCTCAAAAAGTACAATCGCTCCACCCGATAAATTTTCAGCATCTTTTTTATGCCTTTTGCCAATTAATAGTAAATTTTTGTTCATTTCATCCCTTTTGAAATATGACGGTTAATTTTCTATTTTCGCTCTTACATTGTGCCATCAATTTTTTAATAATTCTCCCTGAATGGAAATCTCAAGCTCCTAATCTGACAAGAGTTTTTTTAAGCGTTTATTCTTTTTTTGTGTTTTTTTAAGCTCGGCGGATACTTTACGACCTTAATGCGGAACAAGGCATGCTACCCCTTTCTTTTCGTATTTTTTCTTCCACGTAATACGTAGTTGCATAGTTTCCATATTTACGAGATCTTGCTAAGACTCCTGTGGATTTGATGCCTTTGAGTATTGAATTTTTTTTCTTCGACACCTCAGCTCCTGTTTATGTTACTCATAATTACAAAATTAATGTTTGTAAATTAACTAATTGAGTCCAGATTTTTTGAGGGCTAAGACAGTGTATAATACAGTATTCTAACCGATTGTAGTAATATGTGTGTAACCACCTCTCACTATATAACCCTGTTTTTATTTCGGTGCTCCCACATGCCTCCGTCGCTCAACACTTAAGACTTTTTTATTCATTGATTCCCCACCACTTATTGCTCAGCCTTGTGTTACCCTGTATCAGCTTCAAAACGCGCCAGGATGTATTTTCAATCGTGTAGTCTTCGGCAATGCATTTGTATTTTCCTTTGCTCTGTTCAGCAATAACTATTCTGATTGAACCCAACACTACATCCCGATCAAAACCTGTGAGGATTATTGTTCCGGCATCCTGGGCTTCAGGGCGTTCCATTGATTGACGCAGGCTAATTGCCGGAAAAGAGAGCATTGCACTTTCTTCACTGATCGTCCCGCTATCGGACAGGGTGCACATTGCATTCATTTGAAGGTTGATGTAATCGAAAAACCCAAATGGTTTTAAAAACCGAACGCGGTCATCCATCTTTCGCTTACCCGAAGCTTCCAACCGCTTCCTGGTCCGGGGATGGGTTGAAACGATAACCGGCACCTTATATTCTTCGGCCAGTGCATTTAAAATATCCAGAATCTGATTGAGGTGTTTCGGGTTGTCCACATTCTCTTCCCGGTGTGCTGAAACCAGAAAATATTTCCCTTTTTCCAGATTTAATTCCTTCAAAATCCGGGATGCCCGGATTTTCTCCATATTATCGGTCAGCACTTCTTTCATTGGTGAGCCGGTGAGGTAAATCCGACGATGTGGTAGGCCTTCGCTTATCAGATGACGACGGGCGTGTTCGGTATAGACCAGGTTGAAATCGGCAATATGATCTATGATCCGCCTGTTTATTTCTTCCGGTACATTCATATCGAAACTGCGGTTGCCGGCTTCCATGTGAAAAATCGGGATCCGCAATCGCTTGGCAATAATACCGGCAATACTGCTGTTGGTATCGCCAAGTATCAATATGGTATCCGGTTTTTCTTTCCTGAGAATTTCTTCACTTTTAATCAATGTTTCACCCAGCACATGCCCCAGGGTTGTTGTATTTACACCCAGAAAATAATCCGGTTTTCTGAGGCCAAGATCCCTGAAGAAAATCTCATTCAATTCGTAATCATAGTTCTGACCGGTGTGAATAATGATCTGTTGAAGGTATTTGTCCAGCAATTTTATGGTAGAACTTAACCTGATGATCTCGGGTCGTGTTCCAACTATTGTTGCAACCTTTAGCGTTGATTTATCTGAATTCGTCATGATTTAAACTTTTTCGAAATAAGTGTCCGGATCATCCGGATCAAATGGTTCGTTGATCCAGAACAAAGTAAACAATTCTTCATTTCCGGTGTTGGTTATGTTGTGCGTAAACCAGACGGGCATATCCACATAAGAAGGCTGATCCCCCGAAAGTTCATACTCAATAATTTCATCTGTACCGAACTTTCTCAGTTGTATTTTTGCTTTTCCTTTGATTACAATAAAGCGCTCCGCTTTCCGGGTGTGAAAATGATTCCCCCGTGTAATACCGGGTTTTGTGGTTGAATAGGAAAACTGTCCGGGCGTTTCCGCTTTTACCGTTTCAACAAATGCTCCCCTGTTATCCGTATTTAATTTCAATGCCCTCGGAAAATAATCATCAGGCACATAACACCTGAATGTATTGAACAATGCCCTGTCAAAATCATTGGTGAGGTCGGGAATAATTCCCTGATCCATGTATTTTGTTTTGTATCCCTTTATTTTTTGGAGCAATTCCGACACTTTCAATTCGCCGGTATGGGGCAGCAGGACAGGATTCTCTTTTGTTTTCCCGATGATGATTTGATAAATATACGTTGTCAGGTCATTCACGTAAATGAGCTTAATCTGATTGTCAACGATGATTTCAGGAGATTCGCCATGCGTTAGCTGGTGGCAAAAAGTTGGAACCACAGAATTATAAAAGGGCCTTCCAAAAGGACCGAACACATTCGGAATGATCAGTCCGGTGAATTTTGCTCCTGCATTTTTTGCCCAGTCACTTAATATTTTCCGCCCGTCTTTCTTTGATTTTCCATATAAATTATCCATGCTTTCTTGTGTTGAGGACGAAAATAAAAGATGTGGCCTCTGACCAGTTCTGTCAAACGATGCCACAAGTTTTTTAACCAGGCCGATATTGGTTTTATAGATCACTTTGGGATCGGGATGCCGATTCATGGCTGCGAGGTGTACCACCACATCACACTGCCTGACAAAATCATCCAGCCTGTTCTCATCATCAAAAAAATCATCCTGAAAAGGAATGGTTTGCACATCCTCTTTCAGGTTCAGATAATTAAAAAGATGGGTGCCGATAAAACCGGCCTGCCCTGTTATTCCTACTTTAATCATAATCATTCCAGTTTACCCATAAATGACTGTTGAAACGGTAATCGTCCGATTTTGACTCTTCGAGTGTTTTGTCAGAAAACACGAGCAAAGAAGAATATTCGCTTGTGGCAATAAACCCGTTGATATATCCCCCAGGAATTTCAAGTACCTGGTTTTTTTCCGCTGACAAAGTAAATGATGCGGGTTTAAGATTTTTTGAAGGATTTTCCCAGTCATCAGGACGAACCAAAAAAACAGTAAAAGCGCCTTTCAGACAGAAAAAATATTTGGATTCTTTTTTATGACCCTGCCACGCCCTAGGCCCCGCCTGACTATCATAATTAATGATATAAAACCGCCTGATGTTTCCCAAATCAAAATCATTGACAAACCGCAAACTGCCTCTTTCATCAGTGAAACTTCCTCCTTCAATCAGGTGTGGAACCGGTTGTTTCATGAATTTCACAAAACATCGTTTTTAATAAAATCAAGTTTGAGCAATAGCTGCTTCATTCCCTCAACATCCAACCTTGTTGTATTGTGCGAATGATATTCTTCCACCTTGGAAACGTCGGCTTCTCCTTCAGAAAAGTATCGTTCATAATTCAAATCGCGCGTGTCGGCAGGAATACGGTAATAATTGCCCATGTCAATGGCTTTGGTCATTTCTTCACGATTGACCAGCGACTCATACAGTTTCTCACCGTGCCGGGTTCCGATGACACGAATTTTATTATCTGCCTTGTACAATTCAATCAATGCCTGTACCAGGGTTTCAATGGTGGCGGCAGGCGCTTTCTGCACAAACATATCACCCGGTTTTCCATTCTTAAAAGCATACAATACCAGGTCAACGGCATCATCCAACGTCATCATAAAACGGGTCATGTTCGGGTCGGTAATCGTCAAATCCTTACCGGCTTTGATCTGCTCGACAAACAAGGGAATAACCGAACCCCTGCTGGCCATCACGTTGCCGTAACGGGTTCCGCAAAGCACAGTACCATTGTTACCCACATTGCGTGAACGGGCCACCATCACTTTTTCCATCAGGGCTTTCGACATACCCATGGCGTTGATGGGATAAACTGCTTTATCCGTGCTCAGGATGACCATATTTTTCACCTTATGTGCAATGGCTGATTCCAAAACATTATCGGTTCCAAGTACATTGGTTTTTACCGCCTGTATGGGGAAAAATTCACAGGAGGGAACCTGTTTCAACGCTGCGGCATGGAATATATAATCCACCCCTTTCACCACCTCATTCACCGACCGCGGATCCCGCACGTCGCCAATGTAAAATTTTACCTTTGGATTGTTCAGTTTTTTTCTCAGGTCATCCTGCTTTTTTTCATCGCGGCTGAAAATCCTAATCTCTTTGATTTCCGAATTCACAAAACGGCTTAGAACTGCGTTCCCAAAAGAACCCGTTCCGCCGGTGATTAATAGAATTTTGTTTTTAAACATTTATCCAAATTTTTATTTTTTATGTTATTCTTCGATGATAGCCTGTGTTATTTTATTGATTAGTATTTCTCTGTTGAATTAAGTATCCAATAGTTTTTTTGCATTATTTTAGTTAATGGTGAAATCTTATCGATCATACAAATATATCTTAATAATTTTTTACCGTTTGTTTCTTACAAATTCCGCTTTAAGTGTCCTGTCAAGTCCTTTTCAGTAATCTTATAGGGAGGATTAAATCCGGATAAATGTGCCGTTGATAAATTAAATTGAGTGATTGTGCAGTATTTTTTAACTCTCACTGAGGAAATAGAAAATTTACGACCGGAAAGTTTGCCTAATAAATAAAAAGTAAAGCCTCCTGAAAATCCAACCCAATAAGGCAAACGAATAGAGGGTGCTTTTTCGTTTAAACGTTTTTCAAGCTGTCTTACCGACTCATTCATATTCAGATCAGGTTTGCCGATGTAATAATAAACCTGATATCCCTTAATGCTATTGGCACAAAATCAATAAATGCAACTACATTGCCAACATAAACCATTGACTTTTTATTTAAACCTTTGCCCACCATCATATATTTACCGGAAGCAATCTGGCTTAACAGGTTAAATAAATTATCCCGGTTTTCATCTCCAAAAACTACTGTTGGCCTTGTGATAGTTAATTTTCTTTCTTTGAACCTTTCATTGAATAATTTTTATAAAACCTCCTCGACCTGTCATTTACTTTTACCATAATCCCTAAAAGGATTTACAGGATTGTTTTCATCTGGATTTTTTTTAAAACATTAATCGAAACTGAGGTTGTAAAAATTATATTTTTAACACCATTTCTATCCTTTGCTTCAAGTACTTTTTTTATTCCCTGGATATTCACATCAATAGACAAAGAAACTAGGCTGACAACCTCTCGATGTTTAGCGACAAGATGAATATACACAGTCAACGTCTTTTAAACTTTTGTTCAATTCATTTCCATTTCAGAAATCACAGATTGTTGCTGATTCACTGCATAGAATATTTGGACTTTTAACAAGAATATTGATTGGATATTTATTATTACAATGTAATATTAATCTTTCACTAAAAAAAACATTTCTACCAATTACACAAATATTTTTATCCATTTTTTTCTGTTGTAAATAATAAATAAATTTAAGAATCAAATAGGTTTATTTTAGTTTTGAAAATACTTCAACTTTAAGTTAAATCATCCAAGTATAAATCTTAGCATTCCATTTAATTCGATGAAATAAATTTTTGATCTATCCCTGCATATTGAAAGGGGCTAATTAATCATTAAGGTTTAATCAGTCTTTTTCAATATTTTAAGCCATAAAGCCTAATCTTGTCTTTTTCTAATTTCCGGCATATTAACCTAACCAAATTTTTCTATGTCGTAAATGGCAGTGAGGAATCCGATATAATTATTACGATGCATGATTCAATTTGCCCCCCATATCGAGTAGCATTTTGACGCTCAACTCTCTATTTGTTACAATACTAGCGAACCAACACGTGATTGATCAATTAAATATTTTTGGATTTCAAATTATTTTGCCTAAAGCAAGTTTAAAATTCTTTTCTCAAATTATTTATTACAATTTATGCCGGGCTGTTTGTAAATAATTTGAGATATTCTGATGCTGTATTTTTAATATAATAATATTCCCAAAAAGTTGATAGACAATTTTCTTTCATGCGTTCTACCTTTTCTTTGGATAACAACAAAAACTCAATTACTGCTTTTTCAAAAGTTTTTTCACTAATATCTTCGGCTAAAATCCCATTTACTCTATGACTAATCATGTTTTTAACTCCACCGGAAGGCGTACAAACTGGTATGCAGCCCGTTTGAAAAGCTTCAATTAGTGTAATGGGCATCCCTTCATAAAAAGAGGTTAAACAAAATGCATCAGAACAAGACAAGTAATCTACTGGATTTGATACTGGACCTAATAAATATATATTTTCGCTTTTAATTGTATTTATTTTATTGTATAATGCAACATCATTAAATGACCCAAGCATAATCAGAATAATATCTTTTCCTTCATTAATTAATTTATTAAAAACATTAATTAATAATATTTGATTTTTTTCCTTCGAAATTCTTGCAATATGGATAAATACTTTTGTATTTGGTGTTTTTTTGTATCCCTTTATTTTATCTTTTATTTCATGAAATTTATTAGTCTTTTCAATAAGCGGACGCCCATTAAAAATTTCTATATTATTTCTGTTTTTATAAACAGAGATAAAACTTTCTGACGAATCATTGGATATTGTGATGGGAACAATTTTTTCGTAATTATATAACTTTTTAAGTAGAAACCGGGTTAGTTTATCAATTGGTTCCTTTTTAGGGTTGGTATGAATCGTATGAAAAAACTTATTTCTGGAAAATACTATGAAAGGAAGTATATACTTAATTGTACTAAGATGTGAATGAATTATATCAGGTTTTACTTTCCTAATGATTTTTGAAAGGCCAACCAATACCTTAAAATCAAAACCCGGTTTTTTATCTAATTGGAAAGTCTTAATGTTTCGGTTTAACTCCGATACGAATATGTAATTTTCGCTAATTTCATAAAATGAAATCAAAATTACTTCAATATCTTTTTGATTTGTAAGTTCATTACACAGATCGACTACAAACCTTTGGGCACCACCATCCCTTAAATCTGGTATAATTTCAAGTATTTTCATTCGGCTTTATTTGATCAGCTAAGACATAACAAATTGCAAGATTAATCCATATTACTTCTCTCCAGAGCCATGATAAACTCATGCCTCCAAAAAGTAAAATTAAAAGAGCCAGAAAAGGCAGTAACAAAGTTTTGTCTTTTTGTTTAAATATGTATTTATTCGAAAAAGGTTTTTTTATTGCTAAAAATAGTACTACAACCCCTAATAAACCTAATTGAATTAATGTTTGAAAAAATATATTATGCATAACAGCATCAATCCCCGTCCCTAGCATATTATAGTATCTTGAGGTATAAGTGCTTAAACCATATCCTATTATGGGTCTTTGGGGAAACAAATGAATAGCATTCCCCCAAAAATCACTCCTTTTCCCTGTAGTTGAGCTTAATCCTGAATCCTCTAAAATAAAACGAAGTAATAAATTATTAAAATTAACAAACCTTGAATTAATAATTACTATAATCGACAATAAAGAAGCGATTAAAAAACCAATGTTTCTTAACGAAATCTTTATCCATTTATTAAAATAGGCAACTAAAATTAAGGCAAAAATAAATGTAATAAATCCAGCTCTTGACCCACTTGCTACAACAATATAGAAAATAGCGCTTAATCCTATAATATTAATTACTTTAAACAAAATATTTTTTGAACCGTAAATATTTAAAAATACATATGGTGATAATGATACAATTAAAATACTAAATTCATTTGGATCCGACCCTTCGAATGATTGTCTGGCAACTATGTTACGCCAATAGGTTACATGTTGAAAAACAATGGTATAAATTAAAATACCTAACATAATATACGGGATAATAGCTTTAATAATTTCTATTGAATTTTTTGTGAAACGATAACCCTTTGCTTTGTAGTAATAATACATCAAAAAAAATAGAAATAATCTGGGTAAATTAATTAAAAAATTTGTAATTAATATCTCTTTCATGCCTCCTGCATAGCTAATTACACTTGAATCAAACGAAACATTAATTATGCCTATTAAAACAATCAAAAAAAAGAGAACTACATAAATTATTCTATTAATTGATTTAAAGTATTTGTTTTTAATTAGGTATGTTAAAAAATATAATATATAGAATGAAATTACAACTTTGTTTATAGTTACACCATTAACAGCAATCATTGAATAATCAACTATAGGAAGTAACAATAATTCGGGTAGGATAAATACTGGTGCAATTATTCCCATTCCAATTAACACGATACTCCCAAACAATGCATTTCTTATAAACATTGCCAACAGAAAAAATATAATAAATAGAAATATTTTAACTTTACCTGATCTCATTTTGCTACAAAAATTTATTTATTATTTCACAATAATTTTTAACAACATTGTTTGGATGAAATAATTTGTAAAAATCCTTATTAAATGAATTTATCGGATTTTTATCGTAAATTGCTTCTTTTAAATATTGTTTTAACCCCTCAGATTGACCTTTATGAAACACAAAATGGCCAGCTTCCTGTAATAAACAGTTTGTAGCGCTATTTTTTGGTGTAATACCAATAATTGGTTTCTGATAGGAAAAATATTCTACAAGTTTTGACGGGAAATGAACATTATAATTATTTTGTAAACTATCAATTACCAATAACATATCAGCACTATTCAATTGACTTTGAACAAAAGAATAATCTTTTTTCCCATATAGATGAAATAAATTTTCCAATTTTTTATCATTTATACGAGCAATTTCCGATTTAGTAACTGACCCAACTAGTCTAATTTCAATCTTAGTTTCAAGTTCTTCAATTTCATTCTTTAGACCGGTAATAGCTTTAACCAATTCTTCAAGATTTCGTTTTCCGTAAATACCACCCACATGCAATAAAATAAGTTTTTTATTTATTGTTTTTTGCTTATTTACTTTAATAAATGGGTCAGTGCAAAATGGCAGAATAAAAATCTTATTTTTTATATTGCTGCCATATCTTTCAATCCACTTTTCCTTAACGATATCATTTGACAATATTATTATATCTGATTTTTCAGCAACCATGGCTTCATACTTTTTGTCCAACTTTCGAAAAAAATCATATTGGAATTCTCTATAGGGATTATCAACCCAAGGATCATAAAATTGGGCTATCCATGGTAAACCAAATTTTTTTTTTATATATAAGCCAATTAAATGATTACTATAAGGCGAACAGGTGGTATGTACCCAATGGTAATCTGATATTTTTATTTTATTTAGTTGTTTTATTATTTTTCGAGCCCAAATGAACCGTTCCATATCAGGAATATTATCTAGATCAGGTAAAATGTGTTTGGCTATTGCCCGGGGAATTCTTGGTGAAAATGAATTTATTGATAGAACCCTTTTATCTTCTACATTATCACCCGACCCTTTTCTGATAATCGTATAATCTATTCCCTTTAGTTCCAGTCCACTCATGAACCGAAGGTTTTGAATTGAACTTGCAGGGCTAACACCTTCTATTATGGGAGGATAGTGATATAGAATAAAAAGCCCTTTCATGAGAACCTAAGGTTGTCAATATTATGAAAACGTCGAAAATTTTTCTTCAACCAGTCCAAATCTTTATCCCACCATTTATATTCTTTTAGGAATTCAATTTCTACTTTATTGAATCTATACCTGATCAGCTTTGCCGGCACTCCTCCAACAATAGCATAGGCGGGAATGTCTTTTGATACAACAGAACCAGCCGCAATAATTGCTCCATCACTTACTCTTACTCCGTCAGCAATTATCACATTATCACCAATCCATACATCATTCCCAATTGCAATCTTATCAGTTTCTTTATAATAATTTTTATCGGCAAAAGTAATCTGTGCCTGTTTCCTCATAGAAAAAAATACAGGGTGAGTACTTACAAAGGTTTTTGACGGATGTTTCCCTAAACCAATTTTAATATCATGCCCTAATGAACAAAATTTCCCAATTATAGCATCGTTTATTTGAGTACCTGATCCAATATAAGTTAAATCTCCCAAATCTACATTTCGCAATATGCATTTTTCATATATAGTGTTGTATATTCCGAAATTGCAATTTTTGATCAAAGATTTTTTACCGACTTTTAACTTTTGACCTCTGTATGTAACTTTATGGCTCATTCGATTTGCAAACCTTTTTATAGGCTTTGGAATTAATATTTCAATTGTCAATTTCATATCCTAATTGTAACATTATATCTTTAAAAGCAGAATTTATTTTATTAAGTGTTTCTCTATTAAAGTAAGCATTCCAATCATTAACTTTTCCTTTTCTAATAAAAGGCATCTCCAAATTTGTGTTTTTAAAAACTTTTACTTCATTTTTTTGATCCTGTTCCATTTTTCTCATTTTTTCAAATGCGCTTGATTCTATTGCGTTATTTATTCTTTTATCATCACTATCCACTTTTAAAAATATAGCGATTTGTTTTAATTCTTTAAATGTATTTTTTATTAAATCCTCATATTTAATCAAATAAAACCTATCTTGATCTCCAGATAAAGCACCCAGCCAACTTCCAACGTTTTCTTTCCATGAGCCATATGGATCAAGTTTTCCAGTTAAAAATAAATTAAGATATGTTTCAAAGTTCATGCTTTTATCAATTATATTGAATTTTTTAGCATGGTGAAAATATGAAACAGCAATGGCTCTAGGGTCTCTTACTAAATATAAAACAGTTCTATATCTTGGGTCAAAATATTCGTGACTTTTTAAAATACGAGGACTTGGTATTTTAGACAAATACTTATTAGTGTTACCATAAATAGCAGGCACTAACTTTTCCATATTAAGAAAAGTTACTTGTTCTGTTGATATAAGATTTCCGATAAGAAATCTGAACCAAGTATTTCCACTCTTTGGATAAGAAACCAAAAAAATATCATCATCTAATACATTTATGTTTCGGTCTTTTGTTTTTTCGTAACAAAGTTTGTTTTTGATCTTACTCTTTAATGATACAATTAGATTTTTCATTAGTCAATAAATTTTATTTAATGGATACAAATATATGTTACTTTCTATATTTTGCCAAGCCAAGGAATTGTTGTTATTCCAACTTTTGCTTTTGCAAATATTACTTGTGTAATATTCTGTCCTGATATTGTAATTGTAGTAGATATAGCTGCTCCTAATGCGCCATAGTATTTTATTAAAAAATAACTTAAAAATAAATTTAAAAATAAAAAACTAATTGAAATATGACTTTGTGTTTTTTCAAAACCACTCATAACCAGTATTAAGCCAACAGCTCCAGTTGAAAGGTTCACAAATTGTCCCAAACAAAGAATTAATAATAATTGATATGCATCTTCGAATTCCGTTCCCCAAATACTTAAAACAAATTTTCCAAAAACAGCAAAAAAAATTAAAACTAAAATGCCAAAAAGTACTAAGCCTTTTGTTACTTTTTGTACCATCATTTCAATTTCTTCTAATCTATTACTTTCATAAAGTGCTGCTATTTTAGGTGCAATTGTAGAACCCGTAACTTGTAATAAAAAAATTGTAATGAACGCTAACCGGCTAGATACCGAAAATAATCCAACCTGATTCGCATTACCCAACCATCCTAGTAAAATAAATGGCACGTTCATTGACACCAAACTGGCTGCATTTATTACCAGCATTGATAAGGCCATTTTAATGAGATCATGCCCAATAAACTTTTTTTCTTCTTTATAAGCTCTATAAGTATGTATTTTACTCCAATATATACCGGAAGTTATTGTAACCGTTATTCGTCCAATAGCATAAGCAATGGCGACATAAATAACTGTAATATTTATGGCTAAAATCTTCAAAATAATCAGACTAACTCCTGCTATGAATGTACTAAGTGTTTGATCTACTAAATTACCTTGCCATATCTTTTTGTATCCAATTAATCCCGAAGAAAATATCCTGGATAAAACCTGAGGAGGCATCACAATTAATGCAATTATTAAAGGCCACTTCAATAAAGGCTCATGGAAAACACTGAGAGATAGCCATGGTGCAAGGAGAATACCAATAATGGTTATAGAAAATGTTATACCTCCATTTATCCAATAAGTTGTGTACATAACATTCCCAATTCTTTTCATG
>Ga0114934_10001422_pt1 | contig 15553 bp, 10 predicted proteins | sample 4SBtaG_2_FD_99695 | JGI IMG/M metagenome (GOLD analysis project Ga0114934, IMG submission 99695) | Deep subsurface microbial communities from Kolumbo volcano to uncover new lineages of life (NeLLi) - 4SBTROV10_white metaG | ecosystem: Environmental > Aquatic > Marine > Volcanic ... | reverse complement strand
CGTAAACCTTGGAAGATAAAGACCAGATAACCTTTTTAATAGACTCAAGAGTAATCTTGTGTTTGCCTGCTCTCATAAAAAATCCTTTAACGGATGCTTTTCTCCCGTCTTCTGTTGTGTAAATAACTTCTACACAACTTTTTTGTACGTTAGCCATAATGAACAATTTTTAGGTTTATGTTTAAAAACATAATATCACTAAATTTAGTTCTTGTCAATAAAGATAATTTATGTTAATATCACACTATTAAAAGTAATCTGTTATCCTTCAGACAGTTAGCGTTGAAATTTTTCCATTAGATAAATTTCAAAACTAGAGTCTGGAGAATAGCTCGGACAAAAAATTTAAATATGCATAGTAAGGAATATGATTTAGAAATTGGCGGTAAAAAAATTACAGCCGTCTTTAGTGATTTGGCTGAACAAGCCAATGGTTCTGTTATTTTAAAATCTGAGGGGACAGTGGTCATGGCGACAGCCGTCATCTCCAAGGATGGGAAAAGAAATCCGGGGTTTTTTAATTTAACAGTCGAATATTTAGAAAAATTTTATGCCTCTGGAAAAATTTTAGGCAGTCAGTATAGGCATCGTGAAGGCCGCCCATCTGATCAAGCTATCCTGGCAGCTCGTCTTACAGACAGAACTATTCGTCCACTTTTCGATCAACGTATAAAAAATGCAGTCCAAGTTATAATTACAGTTTTAGCCGTCGGAAAGGCTGATCCTAAAACTCTTGGAGTTAATGCTACCTCTATAGCTTTGCATGTTTCCGATATACCGTGGGCGGGTCCAGTTGGGGCTGTGCATGTAAGTAAAGCTATCGAAAGTAAAGAAACTTTGATTGATAATTACATTCCTACAGATAACGACCCTGTTTACAGTCTAGAACTTATGGTTTGTGGTAAAGATAAAACTATAAACATGCTCGAGTCTATGGCTTTCGAAGTAGAAGAAGAGGAGATGGGTAAATGCTTTGATATGGCTGTAGATGAAATTACAAAATGGGAAGATTTTCAGGAGAAATTAAGAAAAGAATTAGGGAAAGAAAAACTTGTTTTTAAAATCCCTGATGTTTTACCAGAAAATGTAAAACTATTTGAAGAAAAAATAAAACCAGAACTTGATAAATCTCTTTTCAGTAAAGAGAGTAAACAAGTCGCTGACAATGCCGATCTAAAGTGGAGAGAAATATTAGAAGAAAAATACGAAAACGAGGAAGACGCCGAAAAGAAAAATGTTGCAATGGATTATTTGCATAATTATCTTGATAAAGAGTTTCATAATAAAGCAATTGAGGAAAATGTTCGTGCTGATGGTAGAGCGTTGGACGAAATTCGCGGTTTATATGTAAAAGCTGGAGGACTTTCCCCTGTGTTACACGGTTCTGGTATATTTTATAGAGGTGAAACTCATGTTTTATCAGTATTAACTTTAGCTGGACCAGAAACTATGGAAAAAGTTGAGGGGATGGAATCTTCTTTTAAAAGACGTTTCATGCACCATTATAACTTTCCTCCATACTCAAGTGGAGAAACAGGGAGAGTGGGCTTTACAGGCAGGAGAGAAATGGGGCACGGATTCTTGGCAGAAAAAGCTCTGATTCCTGTATTACCAGACAAAGAACTTTTTCCTTATACTATCCGTGTAGTTTCAGAAGCTGTAGCTTCAAATGGTTCAACTTCACAGGCTTCTATATGTGCAACTACGACTGCTTTGATGGATGGAGGTGTACCTATAAAAGAACCTGTAGCTGGAATTTCTGTTGGACTTATGACAGACGAAAATGATAAAGATAAATATGTTTTACTTTCTGATATACAGGGTCCAGAGGATCATTACGGTGACATGGATTTCAAGGTTGCTGGCACAAAAAATGGAATAACTGCAATACAACTTGATATAAAAGTTGACGGAGTTTCTACAAAAGTTTTGAAGGAGGGATTAGTAAGAGCAAAGACCGCTCGTTTGCATATCTTAGAAGCAATTGGAAAGGAAATACAAGCTCCTAGAAGTCACATAAGTGTAAACGCTCCAAGTATTCTGACTACCAAAGTTAAGAAGGATCAGATTGGCTTAGTGATTGGCCCTAGTGGAAAAACGATTAACGCAATAAGGGAAGAAACAAGTACAGAAATTACAATAGAGGAAGATGGTACAGTTTTTGTCACTGGTAGAAATGGCGAAGCTGAGAAGGCCGTGAAAATAATTGAGGATATGACTCATGAATATAAAGTGGGCGACACCGCCCAAGCTAAAGTTGTAAAGCTCATGGACTTCGGAGCTTTTGTACGTGTAGGCTATGATACAGAAGGACTTGTCCACATTTCTGAAATTGCCCCATTCCGTGTTGAGAAAGTTTCTGATATCCTTAAAGAAGGAGATGTTGTACCAGTAAAAGTTATTAGGGTTGATGACAAAGGTAGAATAAATTTCTCTATAAAAGAAGCTGATAGTAACTTCTTCAAGAAAGCGTAAATAAAAGATATTAGTGGAGTTATTCAAAAAGATGGAAGAGCCTAAAAAAAATAAAAAAGTTGACAGTGGAATCCCAACTATAGAGACTTACATGTCTGATATGGCCGATGCAGTTCGTAATCAGGAAGCCTCTGTTGTTAAGATAGCAGCAGAAGAACAAAAACGCCGTGAAAGAGGTGGCTATTACAAAAATGGTCCTCAAAAAAAATCAAATTTAAAACCCTGGTTTACTATTGGAGGGATTATTCTTATACTTGGAGCTATTTTTATTTTTTACTCATTATCCCAAAAGAAAAAATCAGCTAATGAACCAGTAGAAGTAGTAGCGATAGATAATAGTCTTATCTCTTATGATAGTAAGGTTAACTTAGACGCCACAAACATAACAACTAAGGATGGTCTAACAAATCTAGTGAATAAATCATTAGATCAAAAAAGTGCCCCTCAGTCCATAAAAGAAATTAATTTAACTAAACAAGATGGCGACACAGTCTCCAATCTTTCTCTTAATGACATTTTCTCAATACTAAAGACTGCAGCGCCAGGATCATTGTTAAGGTCTTTCGGAGAGAATTACATGTTAGGAATTTATACTCCACCCAACCAGGATGAATCAAATAATTTATTCATAATAATGAAAACAAAAGACTATGATTTGGCTTATGCTGGAATGTTAAGTTGGGAAAAAACAATGGTTAGCGACCTATTTTCACTCTTTCATATAGATATTTCCCATAATAGTGATTTGCTGAAAAAGCCCTTTAGTGACATCATAATAAAAAATCAAGATGCTAGAGTGTTAGACAATAATACTGGAGAAGGAATTCTATACTACATTTTCCCAAATAAGGACACTATGATTATTTCTAATAATCAACAAGCCATCAATGAGATTGTAACAAGACTACTAATAAAAGAGACCAAGCCAATACAGTAATTGTTTATTTATAAAATAGTTGTTAAAATAGTGTAATGAAAACAGAAAAATATAAAAATAAATTAGAAGAAGAAAAGAAAATATTAGAAGAAGAGCTTGAATCCATTGGAAAGATTGTAAATAAAAAGACAGAAGATTGGGAGGCTTCACCCGAGAGTGAAACTAATACTCAAGAAGTCCAAGATGAAGGGGACATGGCAGAGAGATCAGAGGATTATGAAGAGAGAGCAAGCCAACTTGATGTCTTAGAAGAAAGACTAAGGAACATAAATAAAGCTCTAGAAAAAATTGCAAACAATAATTTTGGGATCTGTGAAAAATGCGGTAAAGAAATAAAAGCAGATAGATTAGACGTAAACCCTGCAGCACGAACTTGTAAAAAATGTATGTAAAAATATTAAAAAATCCACAAGATAACTTGTGGATTTTTTAATATTTAGTATATAATCAGGTAATGTCATTTGCGCGAGTATACTCTGCACAAACACATTTACTAAAAGGAAAGATTGTCACAGTTGAAATAGATATTACTAAAAATACTTTACATTCTTTTACACTAGTTGGGCTCCCAGACAAAGCAGTCGATGAATCCAAGGATAGAATGAGCTCAGCTTTGAAAAATTCCGGATTTCAATCTCCGAAAAACCAAAACCAGAAAATAGTCATATCGCTCTCACCAGCAGACCTTAAGAAAGAAGGTCCTTATTTTGATTTGGCTATCGCTATTGCTTATCTATTATCTGCTGAAGATATAAATTTTGAACCCAAGAAAAAAATTTTTCTTGGGGAACTTTCTTTAAACGGGGAACTCCAGCCGATTAAGGGGGTTTTACCTTTAACTCAGGAAGCGAAACGATTAGGATATGAGGAAGTTTTTCTTCCACTCCAAAACGCACGAGAGGCAAGTTTAATAAATGGCATAAAAATCTATGGAGCAAAAACCTTAAAAGAGGTTGTAAACCATATAGCAATTCCTAAAAAAGACAAAAGAGGTAATCTCATAGAGAAAGAATTACCCAAAATTATTCCACACCCTAATACGCAGATTATCTACAATAAAAAAATTGATGGATTAGACTTTTCTGATGTTCGAGGTCAAGAGGCCGCTAAACGTGGACTTGAAATTGCTGCAGCTGGAGGACACAACATAGCAATGTCTGGACCCCCAGGGACAGGTAAAACAATGCTTGCCAGAGTATTTTCACACATATTGCCAGATATGAGCAAAGAAGACATCTTAGAAGTAACTGGCATTCACTCTATCGTCGGAACTTTAGAAAATAATTTAATTACAGAACCCCCTTTCCGTGCACCTCATCATACCGCTAGCTATGTATCTATGATTGGTGGTGGAACAAACATAAAACCAGGGGAAGTCACTTTAGCACACAGAGGAGTCCTTTTTTTGGATGAATTTCCAGAGTTTGAAAAAAGAGTAATTGAGTCCCTGCGTCAGCCACTTGAAGATAATATGGTTTCTATCTCACGAGCTCGAGGTCGAGCAATTTTCCCTTCAAACTTTATCCTGATCGCAGCGATGAACCCTTGCCCTTGTGGGAACAAGGGGAGTAAGCAAAAAGCTTGTATTTGTAAACCAAGCGACTTAGATCGCTACAAAAGAAAACTTTCTGGTCCAATTATAGATCGAATAGACATCTGGGTAACAGTGGGCGAAGTCGATTTTGAGAAACTAAGCAGGGAAATACCCGAAGGAGAAAAAACAGCGACAATAAAAGAGAGGGTCAGAAAAGCCAGAGAAATACAAAAGAAAAGATTTAATTCAACTTTGAAAGGTGCACGAAGAATAAATACAAACAGCGAAATGAATGTTAAAGATTTAGCTATTTACGCCCCACTAACGGATGATGTAAAAACTCTACTGAACCAAAGTGCAGAGAAGCTCCAGCTTTCAGCCCGTGCCTACCATCGCATAATAAAACTGGCTCGCACTATTGCAGACTTAGAAGGTACTCCAAATATATCAACTTCTCATATCCTTGAAGCCTTACAGTATAGACCACGAGAGAATTAAATTTCTTAAAGGACTTTAACATCTAAGTGTGAATAAAACTCCCAGTGGTCCAACCACTGGGAGAGTTATCCACAGCTTTCTAGGTCTACAACGTCGGGTGCTAGACGTTGGACATCTGGAAAGCTCTTATTTTTATGCTAATATATAAATATGAATTCAGAGACTCGTCAATGCCAAAATTGTAAAAAGGATTTCATTATTGAGCCAGATGATTTTCTGTTTTATGAAAAGATAAAAGTCCCACCTCCAACTTTTTGCCCAGAGTGTCGTTTCTCTAGGCGTTTAGTTTGGAGAAATGAAAGAAGTCTTTATAAGAGAAAGTGTGATCTTTGCGGTAAAGATATTATTTCAATGCATAAACCAGATGCAGTTTTCCCTGTGTACTGCCATGAATGTTGGTGGAGCGACAAATGGAATCCACTTGATTATGGTATTGATTATGATTTTTCTAAATCATTTTTTGAACAGTTTGCTTTACTACAGCAAAAAACTCCAAGATTAGCATTATATGCATCACAAAATATAAATAGTGGTTACTGTAATCATACAGCGCATTTGAAAGACTGCTATTTACTGTTTGGTAGCTGGTTTTCAGAAAATTGTGGTTATGGAAATAGCGTGCTAGATAGTAAAAATTGTTGGGATTGTCTATTTATTGAAGACAGTGAAAATTGTATGCATACTATTGATAGTAATAAGTGTTACCAGACACATTTTTCACAAAATTGCACAGGGTGTATTGACTCTGCTTTTCTATATGACTGTCGAAACTGTCAAAATTGCCTTTTCTCTTATAATCTTAGAAATAAAAGTTACCATATTTTTAATCAGCCAGTATCAAAAGAGGAATTTAATAAAATTAGAGACAGCATTCTGAGGTCTTATTCATTATTAGAAAAAAAGTCTTCTGAATTCCAGAAGATGATTAAAAAAGAAGCTATTCATAAGTATTTTGTCGGTGGTCATAATTTTAATATATCAGGTGATTTTATTTATGATGCTAAAAATGTACATAATTCCTTTTTTATTTTTGGTGGAGAAAACGAAAAGTATGCCGTTAGAAGTGTAAAAAATCAAAAAGATTCTATGGATATCTTTGGAGTAAATGGAGGAGAATTAGGGTATGAATCAAATAACATAGATTTCTCTTCTAGATGTTATTTCTCAGTTAATGGTGAAAATAATGCTAATACTGACTATCTTGTCGACTGTTTTAATACAGAAAATTGTTTTGGTTCTATATCTTTAAATAAGAAAAAATATTGCATCTTAAATAAACAATATGATGAAAAAACATATAAGGAATTAAGAGAGAAAATTATTAAGCAAATGGCAGAGAAGCCTTATTTAGATAAAGCTGGGAGAGAATATCATTATGGGGAGTTTTTCCCTATAGAAATGTCTCCTTTTGCTTATAATGAAACCATCGCTCAAGAATATATTCCTATTACAAAAGAACAAGCTGAAAAGTTAAACTACCCCTGGCAAGAATCTATAGACAAAAAATATACTCCTACCAAAAGATGGGATGAATTACCAAATACCATAACTGAGGTTGATGATTCAATCTTAAAAGAAACGATACTCTGTGAGGCTTGGGATAAAGACAAAGAAAAAGCTAAAGAGCATAAATGCTCAATGGCATTTAAAATAACCAAGGATGAATTAGCAATGTATAAGAAGTTTAATCTGGCGTTACCAAGAAAATGTCCAAATAGTAGAAATTTTGAAAAATTTCAGTTAAGAAATCCAGTTAATACTTGGTCCAGACAGTGTATGTGTGACAAAAAAAATCATGGGCATGAGGGTAGGTGTAAGATAGAATTTGAAACATCATATTCTCCAGACCGACCTGAGATAGTCTATTGTGAGGAATGTTATAAAAAGGAGGTGTATTAGGAATCTATTCTCATAAATATTAAATATCCATACCGGGTATGGATATTTAATATTAGGGGTAGTATAGTTGACCTCGAATTTTAAAACTCTTGACCTGGGGCTTTCTAGGGCTTCACGAGGGAATCTTATCGGTATTTCATCTCCCCCTTACCAAAGGGAGTTCTCCGACCCAGGTCGGAGGGAGGGGTGAATTTATTAATAGACCACCCCCAACCCCCTCCTTATCAAGGAGGGGGGCTTCTGGGAGATTTATTTTAATTTAAAGATTAAAACACTGGTTTAAGTTTAGACCCATATTTATTTTCTTCTTCAAAGTGAATATGCGGACCGGTAGTGTGACCAGTATTTCCAGTCTTTGCAATTATTTGCCCTTGAGTAACATATTGTCCAACATGAACTAAAGTTCTACTTAAGTGGGCATATCTAGTCATCATTCCATTTGGGTGCTTAAGTATTATAAAGTTTCCATAACCTCCTCCACAAGTTATATGACCCTCTGTACAGTAACTTATTGCCGTTATAACTTTCCCAGAAGCAGCCGCTTTGACTATAGTCCCTCTACGTGCACCGATATCAATACCATAATGGAAACCTCCCTTACGTGGACCATAAGGCGAGGTAATAGGACCTTTCACTGGCTTTATAAAGTACCCCTTTGGGGCTTTCTGACTTGAGCCATATTTACCATAGTAAGCTAGCCTTGAACTATTTGTGGACGATCTGGAGGAATTTCCATCTCTAATAATTCCATTTGGAACATATATGACTTCTCCTGGTTTAATTGCATCACCCTTAGAAATTCCATTGAAAACTAAAATGTCATTTAAGTGGGCATCATACATATAAGCTATACCACTTAATGTATCACCCTTCCTTACAGTATGTTCTACTCCAGTAACCGGTAAAATTTTTAATTTCTCACCAATATTAATCTTGTGTCCAGAAATATCATTGGCCCAGCGAATAGTGTTCACGGAAATATCAAAATCTTGAGCTATCTCCGACAAAGTATCGCCTTTCTTCACGACATATGTAGTAGCTCCCCTAGATTTATCCTCTAACCCATAACCTATCATGCTGTCGTTAGGAGAAATAGCATCATTTCCAACAATTGGGACCTGGCTTTCACTTTTAGCGTTTTTCACATCTGGATTAATAGACGATTTTAATATAGGAATAGTTTGGGAATTATTCATAGCACCATCAGCTAAGGTCGTGATATTACCAACTGCAGCTTGAGCACGTTTCCCTCCACCAAATACACTACTTAACATAGAAAAAAAGCTGGCATGGGCCATAAAAGGTATGCCAACTAATAAAACAAATAGTGGTACAGAAACATAAGCCTTAAGATATGAAGGTTTGAAAAATAAGGATATTTTTATCTTTTGGGGACCATCTTGTTGGGGCTCCCCCAAAGGATCTTTTGTTTTAAGTAAAATAAGCCTAATTCAAGTAATTATATCAATATTTTTACTATCTTATGTATTATAGTACGACCGCCTAAGCGCAAACTATAATACCCTTTAATACCAATATAATTGTTACAATTATTCAGGAAAAGCTTATAAAATAAAGCTTTTTTCGGATGTACAGTAGTGTAAAACCTCAATAAAAGATTTTACTCTATAAGAGTATCCTATACAAGAAAGTTAGTCAATAAAGTAATCCACAGGTTAATTAACATCCAATTTTTATAATTTATAGTAAAACTTCTAAAAATGATACAATGGAATCCATGCAAGAATTTGAAACTTTAAATGAAAAGCAAAAAGAGGCAGTTTCTTGTACAAAAGGACCTCTTTTGATAGTAGCTGGGGCTGGGGCTGGAAAAACAAAGACTCTAACTTATAGAATAATTAATCTTATACATAAAGGGGTTGACCCTTCTTCTATTTTGGCAATTACCTTTACCAATAAGGCAGCAAAAGAGATGAGGGATAGGGTAGAAGCCCTATTAGAAAAAATAGAGAATGGAGGGTTTGCAAATTATAGAGCAGGAGGTGTCCCTTTCGTCTCAACTTTCCATGCCTTGGGGGTATATATTATAAAGGAAAATGCCAACCTACTTGGCTTAACAAAACATTTCACTATTTTAGATGATGCTGATTCTATTTCAATCATAAAAGATATAATGAAGGCAAACGACATAAACCCTAAGATCCATGAACCAAGGAAAATTAGAAATATTATCTCCAGGGCAAAAGGAGATTTGATAACTTGGGATAAGTTCAATATAAGTGTGAAAAGTAGCGTTGAAAGTATTACGGCTCTAATTTGGAGAGAATATAATAAACGTCTAAAGAAAGACGGTTCACTTGATTTTGATGATCTTCTTTTAAAAACAGCTATTCTTCTAAAAAAATATCCAGAAATAAAAAATAAGTACCGACAAAAATGGCAATACATCCATATAGATGAGTATCAGGATACAAACGAGGTGCAATACGAAATGGCTAAACTTCTTGTAGGTAAGGATGAAAACATTTGTGTAGTGGGAGACACAGATCAAAATATATATAGCTGGCGCGGAGCAAATATAAAAAATATGTTGCACTTTGAAAAAGACTATCCAAATGCAAAAATTATAATTCTGGAACAAAATTATCGTTCAACTAAAAAAATCTTAGAAGCAGCAAATACGATTATAAATAAAAACAAATATAGAGTCCCCAAGAATTTATTCACAGAAAACAAAGAAGGTGAAACAATAAACGTCTGTGAAGCTTACGATGAAGTTAGTGAAGCAAAATTTGTTGCCGAGATGATTACTGAACTAATAAAAAAGAAGAACCCCGAAGATATAGCTATACTTTATAGAGCGAATTTTCAATCAAGAGTATTAGAAGAAGCATTACTCCAAACAGGAATTCCTTATCAAGTTTTAGGGGTCAAATTCTTCGAACGAAAAGAAATTAAAGATACCCTTTCATATATAAAAGCAGCCTACAATCAAAATAGCTGGTCTGACATAAAAAGAATTATTAATGTTCCAACCAGAGGAATAGGAAAAGTTACTTTGGCTAAATTGTTCTCGGGTAAATTTGATGAACTTCCTGAGAAAATGAAAGGCAGGGTAAATAATTTTTATTCTTTACTAGAAGAAGTAAAGAATTACAGCGACACACATAAGGCTTCAGAGACAATAAAATTTATAATAAAAAAGACTGGACTAGAAGATAAGCTAGAAAAGGGCACAAGTGATGAGCAGGAAGCTTTAGAAAATATAAAAGAGCTCGTTACTTTGGCAACAAAGTATGATTCTTCTCCAGAAGGAATAGAAGAGCTTTTAGAGAATGCTTCACTCGCAAGCGAGCAAGATAGCCTAATACATAAAGATAAAAATAAAAAAGGAGTAAAGCTCATGACTGTTCACGCTGCGAAAGGTCTTGAGTTTAAGTATGTTTTTATCACCGGACTTGAACAAGACCTATTTCCACACACAGGTAATTTCTCAAGACCAAAAGAAGATCAGGAAGAAGAGAGGCGCCTGTTCTACGTAGCAATGACCAGAGCAGAAGAAAAATTATTCTTAACATACGCTACTCTTAGAACTCTTTACGGCTCAAGACAGGTAAACAGCCCAAGTGAATTTATATATGACATACCAGAAGAGTTAACGACGTTTGAACAATATGGAGGAAATAGTAAAGAAAAAATTGTTTACCTTTAAAAATATCCATACCGGGTATGGATATTTTATTGAGAATAAGCTATAATAATTAAATGTCTAGAAGTGTACCGTTTGTACCAAAAGAATATTATCATATTTATAATCGTGGTGTTAATAAAATGACAATTTTCAACGATATTTTAGATTATGATAGATTTCAGAAGTTACTTTATATTGTAAACAGCAAAGAAACTGGAAAATTTTCTAATATTATAAAGTCTAAAAAATTTTTATTTGATCAAGAAAGAGGGGAAACTCTAATAGACATTGGAGCATATTGTTTAATGCCGAATCATTTTCATTTATTGGTTAAAATAAAAAACCAGAAAGATGCCGCTATCTTTTTACAAAGATTACAATTAAGTTACTCTAAATATTTCAATGTAAAAAATAAAAGGTCCGGCGTGCTTTTTCAGGGAAAATCTAAGTCGAGGCATATTATCCAAAATAACGATTTAAAATATAACTTTTCTTACATACATCTTAATCCAGTAAAATTAATTCAGAAAAATTGGAAAGATGATGGTATAAAAGATATTAAAAAAACAATAAAATATCTCTCAAGTTATAAATATTCGAGTTATCTAGATTTTGTGGAAAGTAAAAGGCCAGAGTTAAATATATTAAATAGAAGTGTTTTTCCAAATTATTTTTCTTCCTCGAAATTATTTAAGAAGGAACTTTTGGAATGGTTAAACTATGACAAGAATTAAATCTACAAAAAATATCCATACCGGGTATGGATATTTAAAAGCTAAGAAATCTTTAGGTCAAAATTTCCTGAAATCGCGCCCCGCACTAGATGCAATGTGTAAGGTTAGTAATCTAACTCCCAAAGATATTGTTCTTGAAATTGGTCCTGGAAAGGGAGCCCTTACAAATTTATTATTGAAAAATGTTAGCAGGGTTGTGGCAGTGGAAAAAGATAAAGAATTAATTAAATATTTGAATGAGAAATTTTACCAAAAAATTAAGGAAGGGGAACTTATTTTAATAGAAAAAGATATCTTGGATTTTGATTTGGAAGATTTCAAAAAATATGAATTAAAAGATAAAGAATATAAGATTGTTGCAAATATTCCATATAATATTACTGGAATATTCATACGGAGATTTCTTTCTGGAAAAATACAACCAAAAATTATGACATTGTTAGTTCAAAAAGAGGTTGCTCAAAGAATAACTGACCAAAAAAAAGAAAATATTTTATCTCTAAGTATTAAAGCTTATGGAAATCCATCATATAAAATGAAAGTAGGAAAAAGATTTTTTTCTCCAATACCTAAGGTGGATTCGGCAATTATTACAATAAAAGATATTTCTAGAAATAATTTTACATCAGATCAAGAAGAAAAATTGTTTTTCAGCCTTATTAAGGCAGGATTTTCTCATAAAAGAAAATTTTTAAAGAAAAACTTGGAGAGTTTTATTGATAGAGAAAAAATTATAGAAATTTTTAACAAGTTAAATATTGACGAGAAAATAAGGGCCGAAAATCTACCTATAAAAAAATGGCTTAAGATAATAAAAATTATTAAACAATCTTCTGCACAAGTCTGACCTGTGCAGACTAAAAAAATGGTTTAGGATAATAAAACCTTATGATATTTTAAAATTTAATTGTATAATATGGAGGTAGAAAATCATGTAGCTGTATTTTGAGATGGATAAAAAATATTTGCCAAGTAAAAAGTTCATAAAAATAGTGTTCTCTATACTATTAATTATAGTAGTGGCTTTTGCGTTATATGAATTAATAAAATTTGAGAAAAATAAAAATAAAAATGTAGCTTCTGTAGAAGTAGAAATTACAAAAGGTGTCCAGAAAGATAGTAATAGTAATGGTATCCCTGATTGGGAAGAAAGATTGTGGGGCTTAAATCCAAACAAAAACGGAGAGGCTAACAAAGCCACGATTCTGGCAAAAAGAGCGGCAATTAACCCAAATATTAATTCAGATAAGGCTACAGGTAATTCGACAGAAGATCAAAATAGTGCCTTGTCTAAAGAGTTCTTCGCCGCGATTATGTCCTTAGCTCAAAACGGCAACCTGGATACAAATTCTTTAAACGTAATTACAAATTCCATCAGTCAAAAGATAGTTGCAGAGCCTATCCCAGATACTTACACTATGCATTCACTAAACGTCGTTCCAGCGTCTGTTACTACCCGTAATAAATATTTTATTGATTTTACAAACTTAATAAGCAAATATGAAAATGATGATATAGGGAGTGAGTTAAGTTTAATAATCCAAGGTATTGCTTCTAATAACCAGCAGATTATATCCTCCGCCGAAGGTATAGCTACTGCTTATAGGAATTTCAGTCAAGATTTATCAAAAGTTCCCGTTCCAAGCGATATAGCCCCACTTGATCTCAAAATAGTTAATAATTACGAGAAGAATGCTCAAGCCATTGAAGGGTTACTACGGGTAGAAAAAGACCCTCTTGTGGGGATGAAGGCCCTAATAAATTATAATAAGTATAATACAGATTTAGTTAAAAATATAAAAAACCTATCAGGCATTTTAAACAATCAATAAAATGATATAATGTAAGTAGCATTTGAATATGAAAAAAAACAAAAAAACCTTTCTAGTAATATTAATGTTCACTGTATTGTTAATGCAGGTTTTTTTACCCTCTAAGACCAACGCTGCTGATATAAATTTAAATTGGTCAAATCCAAGTCAAGGATCTAATCCCTTTAAATTTTCTATTAATGATTTTCTAAATCCACAAATTGCAATGAGTGTCGTAGGTTGTACTAATGTTGTCAATAAAGTCTCTGGGGCAACTACTGATTTTGTTAAATCTATGGTAACCAAGATATTACTGAAACGAGTAAAACAAACAGCATTGGATAAAATCTGCCAATCTGCGAAAACAGGAATAGCGAGTGGACTATCTTCAATACCTAATCTAATCGTGGGAAACGTTATTCTTAAACAAGCATGCCTAGATACCCACCCCCAAAAAACAGTCGACTCTGGGGCAACAGAAGCCCAGAATACAGCTAACAAGCTCGCGGCAAAACAACAAACCTTTGAACAGTGCCTAAATGGAATAGCAATCACTCTAGCAAAAAATGAATTAGTATCTATGACAAAGTCTACTATGAATTGGATTACTACAGGCTTCAATGGTGACCCTATGTATATTCAAAATATTGATAACTTTATGAGCAATCTTTCAAACCAGATTACAAACAAGGAACTTGATATGTTCAAGACTCCATCGGGAAGTTATGATACCGTGAATTATCCATACGCTATGGATGTCTCTAAGGCTATAGTAGCAGCTAATGACACTGCAAATAATAAGGCAGATTCGTTAAAGCAAGATTTAACTTCATACATAGCACCAGGCTCAACTCCTCGAGTAGCTATCCAGAACTTTTCAAACGATTTTTCTAAAGGGGGATGGAGTGGTTGGCTTGCATTAACTCAACATCCCCAAAATAATCCTTTAGGTTTCGAAACCCAATCAGCCCAAGATTTAGCCAACAAAAAAGAACAACAGAAAGAAGATACTACTAACGAGTTAAACCAAAATAATGGCTACTTAAGCCAAAAAGTTTGTGATTGGAGTGCCTTAACAAAAAAACAAGGTGAGAATTCTCTCTCTGCCAACCAGTCTGCTGTAACGAGAGCTCAAGAGGTAGTTAGTTCAGCCAAGGCAAAATTAGCCTCAGCCCAAAAAGAGTTAAAGGCTGACCAGGATAAATTATCAAAATTAAAAAATGAGCGTAGCAGTGATATAAATATATTAGAGGCTGAACAAAATGTCAAATTCGATCAGAGTGCTGTAAATAGCGCACAGGCAGTCGTTAATAGTGCACAGGCCTCTTATAATTCAACGCTGTCACAAATACAAAATTCTTCAGGCAATATCAATAAACAGAATCCAGCAGATTGTCCTAAGTGGAAAATTGTCACTCCAGGTAGCACAATCAAAGATAAAGTAGCAACTTATATAAATTCTCCAGAAAGACAACTTGAACTTGCAAAGACTATAAATGATTCGCTATATGCTCTATTTGGAGCATTAATTAATAAATTCAGAACAAATGGTTTGATTAGTCTTGGCTCTAATAATACTACTGTTGATTTTGGTGTAAATTCTTTAACTAATGGAGGCACTGTAGATTCTAATGGAAATCCAGTGCCTAATAGTGGAGGTTATTCTACAGATAGTAATTTCGACCTAACTAAAGACTTAGGCAACCAATACTATCACGTCCCAATGAAAAGTTTGGGAAATTGGAACGCAGCTACAAACGACCCAATACTTTCAGAGGGTATTGGGCCATATGATCCTATAACTAAACAGTACCTATCCGATGTATATTATACTGTCACAAAAGCAGGGAATACTAAATTGGTTAAAGATGGTTTAAATAACTGGGGTGTTGGAGACAGGGCATATTTTGATGGAACAAATTGGCAAAATTGGAAGCAGGGAACGCCGAATCCTATAAAGAAAAGAGGTATTTTGCAAGTACAGCAAGATTTCATTGCAGCGTCATTCCAACT
>Ga0114934_10001420_pt1 | contig 15584 bp, 13 predicted proteins | sample 4SBtaG_2_FD_99695 | JGI IMG/M metagenome (GOLD analysis project Ga0114934, IMG submission 99695) | Deep subsurface microbial communities from Kolumbo volcano to uncover new lineages of life (NeLLi) - 4SBTROV10_white metaG | ecosystem: Environmental > Aquatic > Marine > Volcanic ... | reverse complement strand
TTATTTATGCACATTCACCCACAAGAAGTTCCAATCATAAAAAAATGTTGCAGTTCTTAAAACCCAACGGAACAATTATTTTAGAGGGTTTTAGTAAGAAACAAATCAACAATTCAAGTGGGGGGCCGAAAAATATAGATATGCTATTTTCAGAAGAGGAGTTGCATTCTGATTTTACAGCTTGTCAAAATATTAAAACTTGGGAAGAAAATATTGAACTTGATGAAGGAATTCATCATTCGGGAAAAGCATCAGTAATCCGGTTAATTGGTCAAAAATAATAAATAATTAGATCTTATGAACACAGAGATTTCAATATCGAGAAAAATAGCTGCATGGATAATTGCAGGTTTATTAACTGCACTTTATTTGTTTAGTGCAAGTGGAAAATTATTTCTTCATCCGGAACAAATGGAACAAATGCACTTAGCCAATTGGCATATTATTATTGCCCTTGGTGAAATAGTATCTGCTTTATTGTTTTTGTTTCCCAAAACAAATAAATTCGGGACATTGCTGTTGAGTTCCTATATGGGAGGTGCTATTATCATTCACATGACCGGCGGCCTCAGCCTTGCGATGCCCGTGGTTGTTCTTCTTTTTGTATGGGCAGGTTTCTGGTTAAAAAACCCTGATTTTTTTAAACTAAAATAAAAATGTCCATTGAAGAAGAAATAAAGGGCAGGTTTCGGAATGATTACCACAAGGGACTCATCAATTTGACATATACTGTAAAGCAATTAAGTTATGAGTTTCATAAATCCCTTAAAGCACATGGACTTGCCGAACAGCAGTACAATGTTTTAAGGATACTTCGTGGCTTTCGTTCCGAAGCGCCATTATCAATTGGCTTTATAAAACAGCGAATGCTTGATAAAGACTCAGATGTAAGCCGTATTGTCGACAGACTTTTTGAAAAAGGTTTGGTTAGCCGGAAGGAAAATCCGGACGATAGACGGCTGAAATCGGTAGAAATCACAAAAAAGGGCTTGGAATTATTAGACAAAATGTACAGTTGTGAACAAAAAGTTGATACATTATTGCAAAATTTATCTTCAGATGAAGTTAAACAATTGAATCGTTTGCTCGATAAAATAAGAGAAAAGAAAGAATAATGCCCATGGCGGTAACATTCGGTCATAAAATATTGGGAGCAAAGCAGTTATTCGAGCCTCGATTCTCGCATCAAAGTTTATTGTACCTTGATTGTGAAGTAACTCCGAAAACCCCAATATTTCATACCGCTAACCGTTAAGCCAAATTGCTAATGCATGTTTCCGCTCAGCGGGACACCTCCGACACCGTGGTGGTGCCAAAACAGCCGATAATAAATAGCCTTCATTCGGCTCGTAGAGCCAAGAATGAAGTCCCGCCCTTGCGGGATTGAGCTAAATCCATTTCAGGAAAAATGCTTTCTCTATCTATGGGTTTTCAATACTGTTTTTTTGGGGTGTATTTAAAAGAGCAGTCTAAATACGTGTATCGTTTTCCCGGTAGTAAATTAATTTATCCGGGAGCTTCGTGCTCCCGTTCAGTATTATTAACTATATTTGTGCCGTTTTTATTGTAGCTATCCCGACTTTAGGAGGGATTTAGTTCACCGCTACCGCAAGCGTCATCGCTTGTGGTTTTGTTATTAATCGTTTATCATTTTTATTTCTAACCTGAGTTATTCACATATTAAGCTGAATAACTACTCATTACATACAATTTTTGAAAAATCCGGCAAACACTAGAGGAATCACTTTAATATCCGATTTCTTCGTTATTCTTAACCTTCAAATCAGTCATTCCGCTAAGGCGGAACTCCTAATTTTTAGGTTTTCGAAAGCCTCGAACTCTGACATTATAGTTCAGACTCTCGACTTTATGGACAGACACTAATTAAAATTTTATTGAAATGCCACCAAGCACATTTATTAGTGCCTGTGGAAAATAACCTGCCATATTATAGTATCCGGGTTTACTGGCCGGTGTAGAAAAAATATCCCCATACGAACCATCGTAAGAACCATCCCCTGATTTATATTGATATACCCAAGCATTAGTAACATATTTTTCATTCAATAAATTATTTACTTTCAATTTAATTTGAACTTCTTTAAACAATTTGGTGTGAAACGAATAGGCAACCATTAAATCCGAAACAAAATAAGGCGCTAAACTACGATCAACATTTGAGGTGTTATCAATGTACTGTCGTCCAATATATTTGCCACTCAATGACACCTTAAAACCGTTATGAGCAAATGATAACTCGGTTGCCATAATTATTGAAGGAGAGAAGGAAATATCTGTTGTTCCCACAGTATCTACAAACTGATATGGTTCTGTTCCTGTTGTATCATACCAAGCATCCCAATTATCCACATGATCAATGTAGTTTTTTATTTTATTTTGACTTAATGTCAAATTTAGATTCCATTGTAATGCTTTAGTAATTTTAACGGCAGATTCGAGTTCCACACCGCTACGGAAACTCTCCGCCACATTCGTCATAATAGGTGAACCAACATTATTTATTTCTCCGGTATTAATTAATTGATCTTTGTAATCCATATAATACAGGTTGGCTTGTAATAACACTTGTTTATAATTGGCTTTATAACCTAACTCATAGTCTAATAATGTTTCCGGTTTTGGTGTTTTTCCAAAGTCGGCATCCTTAAAATTATCTCTTGATGGTTCACGGTGTGCTACAGCAAACAAGAAATAGGTTTGCATCTTATCATTTAATTTATAACGCCAACCAAATTTTGGATTAAAGAAATTATAAATATGTGCTGAACTGTCTAATCGACTTAAATCGTCTTTCGTTCCGGAAATCACATAATGAATATATCTGTACTGTAAATCAGCATATAAATTTAACTGCGGCAGCAATCTGTAATTAATCTTCGTAAAACCATTGTAATCCTTTTTAATGCCTGCCCCCCTATACCATTCATGCCGAATTTTAGAATCGCCAGCATATTGTGACCAAATAACCCGTCCAAAATGACGACCATCATAATAGTTTCCTGATACCCCACCCACAATGTTTAATTTTTCTAAATTATATTTCAATGATAAATTAGATCCGTAATAATCATTATCTAACCATTTCCGGGTAATTAGATCGGAGCTATTAATAGTAGTACATACTGTGTCCGTTCCCAAAACATTGACAGGATGTATCAAATAATCAGAAAGCGATTGGTCTTTTTTATAGTTTTCGTAATACCCCCTTCCATAAATATAAAAGGCAGAAGCATTAAAAAAGAGATGACCATTTAGTCGCTTGGAATATAATAATTGATAGTGATCTTGTTGATAGTTATCTGTCTCATTATCGTATGTATAAGAATTATAGGTGCGATTAGTATCTAAATAAATCTTTGGTACACCATTCCATGCTTGATATGTTTTTTCTTTTCCTGATAATACAACAAACTTAAGCAGACTGTTATCGCCATGATAAGTTGTTGTTAATGACATTGATTTCAGGTTTGAAAAAGAACGGTCTATATAGCCGTTTGAAGAAATCTTTGAAAAACTTCCGTCTATAGATATTCGCTTATTAATCAGTCCGGTACCAAATTTTACATTATTTTTAAAAGTGTGGTACGATCCGGCAAAAGAATTGATTTCACCGTAAGGTTTGCTACTACTGTTTGTGGTATTTATATTAATAGTTGCACCAAAAGCTCCGGCACCGTTTGTAGATGTTCCAACGCCTCTTTGAATTTGTATATTTTCAGTTGATGATGACAAATCCGGCACATCCACCCACCAAACACCTTGGCTCTCAGGATCATTCAGTGGAATACCGTTAATGGTAACATTAATACCACGAATACCAACACCTCGAATACGGAAACCCGTATAACCCACACCGGCACCGGCATCACTTGTCGTAACTACCGATGGTTGCAATTTCATCAAAACCGGCATATCTTGCCCCATATTCTGCATGGCAATATCGTCTTTGTTAAGATTCGATTTAGCAACAGGAATTTCGTTGCTTGCCCGTTGTGCCGAAACAATAACTTCATCGGTAACAAGTGGTTTTTCTTTTAACGAAACATTTACTACCGCATCTTTCTGAATCGATAGTTTTTGTTCATTAGTTTCGTAACCAATAAAAGAGATACTTAAGACATAATCCCCTTTTTTTAGGTTTTTAAAAAGAAATTTCCCGTTGGCATCGGTAATAACACCAAGATAAGTACCTTTTAGCAAGACCGTTGCACCAGCCAATGGCTGTCCTTTTATATCAGACACACTGCCGGACAGATTAACTTGCGAAAAAACAGAAATTTGCAAGAAAGCAAAAAATACAATAAAAATTAAAGACCTCATAACACATAAATTTTTAGTTAAACATTAAAAAACTTATGTGAGGTTTGAGTTTTACTCTTCTCCCTACGACAGCATTACCTGCATCAGGTTCAAAGGGTTTGATCTCAGCCCGTAACTTTAAGGCACCCCACAAAGACGAAACAAAAATAGCCTAAAAAAAAACATCCTGACAAAAATGTCAGGATGTTTTTTAAATGTTTTTGAGCAATAGTTAGACTTTTTCCGTATGTTTTACTTTCAATACATCTTCTATAGCTTTAATAAAAGTCTCTTTTGGTAAAGCCCCTACTGCCATTTGTGGTTGTCCTTCCACAGGAACAAACAACAATGAAGGAATACTACGAATACCAAACATAGATGCTAATTCTTGTTGATCCTCAGTATCAATCTTATAAATGACGATTTTATCTCCATATTCTTCCTGTAATTCTTCCAAAATAGGACCAACAATTTTACATGGGCCACACCAATCTGCATAAAAGTCAATCATACAGGGTATTTTACCCTTATATTTCCATTCTGTTCCAGCTTCAAAGTCAAATACCTTTTCTTTAAATGTTTCTTTTGTTAAAAATTCTAATGCCATTGTGTTTCAAGTTTAAATTAAAAATTCTTTTTAAGAATTTGCAAATGTATACAAATTTCTATATATCTATTAACAATATTTAATCCATTTTGTTCATCCGACAAAAAAACCGACAATATGGCAGACAATTAAAACAATATATCCATTTTTTCTGCAGGGTCAGCAAGAACAGCCTTATCATAAGTTTCTATAGGGGAGTTCTAATAATTACTTTCTTTCAATCCTTTCTCTTTACCAATTTTCAACATATACTTAAAGGCTGCTTCATGCGTATTTTCAATAATTCCGTCCAAAATAGCATCTTTAATTGCTGTTTTAATATCACCAACAATCTTTGAAGGCTTTAAATCAAATATTTCAATAATCTCTTCCCCTGAAACAGGTGGCTGAAAATTACGAATACGGTCTTTTTCTTCAATCTGTTTAAGTTTTTCGCGTACTAATCTAAAATTATCAAGATATTTTTTAACCTTTTCTTTATTTTTTGATGTAATATCTGCTTCTGCTAAAAGCATTAAATCTTCAATTTCATTGCCCGTATCAAATAAGAGACGACGAACGGCAGAATCAGTTACCGCATTATCTACCAGTGTTACGGGGCGCATATGAAGACGAACTAATTTTTGAACATATTTCATTTTTTCGTTCATTGGTAAACGCATGCGTCGGAATATAACATAAATCATTTTGCTGCCAACAAAATCATGATTGTAAAATGTCCATCCTGCATTTGGTTTAAACTGTTTGGTCACCGGTTTTCCAATGTCATGTAATAGTGCTGCCCACCGCAACCATAAATTGTCCGTTTTTTCCGCAATATTATCAAGGACTTTTAATGAGTGATAAAAATTATCTTTATGACCAACGCCATATTTTTCTTCAACACCTTTCAGTTGAAATAATTCCGGAAAAATTATTTCCAGTAATTCACTATTGTAGAGTAACTTAAATCCAAGAGAAGGTGTTTGTGATTTCATTATCTTGTTAAGCTCGTCGGCTATTCGTTCAGCAGAAACAATTTTTATTCTTTTGCGGTTTCGTTTTATTGATTCAAAAGTCTTTGCTTGAATAACAAAATTCAGTTGCGTAGCAAAACGGATAGCTCTCATCATTCGCAGTGGATCATCCGAAAAAGTTTTGTCCGGTTCTAAAGGGGTACGAATAATTTTTTTTTCCAAGTCTGTTAATCCGTTAAACGGGTCTATCAGGGTACCGTAATCATCAGGATTTAGACTTATAGCCAAAGCATTAATTGTGAAATCACGCCTAAATTGGTCATCTTCGAGCGTTCCCTCCTCTACCACCGGTTTTCTGGAATATCTGGAATAAGATTCTTTTCTTGCGCCTACAAACTCTATTTGCCAATGGTTGTGTATTAACATGGCAGTTCCAAAGTTTTTGAAAACGGTAACCTGACTCTCTATACCAAGCTCCAAAGCAACTTTTTTGGCTATTTCAATACCTTTACCCAGTACCATGATATCAATATCGTTAGATGACCGGTGAAGCAAAATATCACGCACAAACCCGCCAATTACGAAAGCAGGAACTTTCTCCCGTTTTGCCACAGCAGCAATTACATCAAAGATGGGTTCGTTTAGAGATAATTTCATTAAAAATATTTTTCACAAAGGTAAGTATCAAATGCTAAATATCAATTATCCATTACGAATCCTTATATTTGTTTTTGAATAATAATAACTTGAGTTCGACATATATTTCACTTACATTTCAATATTAGTCGTACCTCATTGAGATTTTTTTTTTAGTTTTACAAAAAATTGGTATCATGAAAGCATTTTCTTTTATTTTAATTTTATTTGTATTAACGCTTGTCGGTTGTAACTCTTCATCTGTATTTAATAAAACAGAATCATTTGATTTGTCTTGGAATGCCAAGCATATCGTTTCGTTAACGACAGACACTATTGACATAGGAAAGTATGAAGAGATTTTAGTTTTTCGTTATGGTGACGGCTATCCATTTTCGCAATTAAAAATTCATTTAGTAACCACAAATAAAAAAACGACATTTAATGATTCTGATTTCATGATTGATATTATAGATAAAAAGGGAAACTATATCGGCGATGGATTGGGTGATATTTGGGACTTAGAACAACCCATTGATACCCTATCTATTAAAAATCCTACCTCATTAAAATTCCAAATCTCACAAAAAGTAATTAATGGGAATTTGCTAATGGTTATGGAAGTAGGTATCAGACTTAAAAAGTTGGAAGAATAGCTATTCTTCTATTTTCTTTTCCGGTTTTTTTGTAAAATAAATATCGGCAACAACGAGGAATGCTATTGATCCCCAAAATAAAGAAGATAGTTTATCGGTGTCTAGGAAATCATTCAAGAAGCCATGAACAAAATAAGTTACCAACCCAAGTATTGTAAATAATACAAGTATTTTTATTTCTTTATTTTCAGCATATTTATAGGCTCTCAGACCTGTAATCATAGTAAATACAAGTATTAATAGCACATATATTACACCTAGAACTCCTGATTCTGCCAACGGTCCAAGATATTCGCTATGTGCATTACCTCTGTCACCTTCGTTAGTACTAATTATCGTTTTTTCATACGACAATTGAAATGGAGCATACTGAAACATATAGGTGCCGGGTCCCCAGCCAAAAATTGGTTTTTTCTCAAACATTCGGATAGCACAACTCCAACGGTTGAGGCGTTCCACATTAGATGCATCTGTGGTAATATTGGTCATTGATTCTATATGTTTTTCAAAATTTGTAGAAGAATCCTGTTTGTTTTTCTTCAAATCATTCATTGCTTGATTATATACCAAAACGCCGGCAATAGTCAAAAGGAGAGTCAAAAAGACAACGACCTTAAACCGGATTTTAAATAAAATAACAAACATAACAACAATAGCAACTGAGACACCTAACCATGCGGCACGGGAATAAGAAAAAACCAAAGCAAAAACAAATACCCCAAAAACAAGAAATGAAACAATTCGCCAAAACCCTTTGGTTCTTTTGTCAAAAATAATTCCCAAAATTCCAAATATAGAAATTGCCAACGCTGCACCGTAAGCAGTATGATCATTGTATAATGGAGAACATACAAAATTTGCGGCTTGCTGATCAAATAATCCGTAAGATAAATGATTTTTTAGTGTATAGGCTATAGCAATTAAAAATGCTGCAAAATAAAGCCCCATAAACAATTTAAAGTTTTTGGGGTTCTTAAAAAGCTGAGTGGCCAAGAAATAAAATGTAACTAAGAACCAAACTCTCGAAAGAAAAAATTTCAAAGAAACAACAGGCATGGTACTTGTTAAGGCAGTAACTAAAATCCAAAACAAACTAAAATAAATAACGATAGAAACAGGATGTTTCAACACTTTCTTATCAAAAGTTCTATCCTTAAGTATTTTTAAAAGAAATAAAATTAATACACCAACCATTAATGGTTCCGTTGGCAAATACATATCAACTGATAAACCGGGGAAAAAAGTTCGCAAAGGAATTGAAACAGGGACAAAAAATGTAATCAGCAATATCGTTTTATCTAGCGAAAAAACAGCAAATAATAAAATAAAAAGAACAAAAGGAACGAGATTGAAATACAAATTCTTATGAGCAATAAAATAACCATCAATCAAAATAAAAACTAATACGGCAATTAATACCCAAATAATATTTTTACGGTCGGTTTTCAAAGTAATAGACTATGATTTCTTCTGAATACTCTCGTAAAAAACCAAAGCTATAAAAGAAAAAAGAAAAGTGCCAAGGATGGAAAGCGTCAAAATAATCCATCTAATAGGATATGATTTTTTATCAGCTACAATAGGAGATGATATAATATTAGCATAGGATATTTTTTTAGTATAATTTGAAATGGCTTCAGCCATTTCATTCTTATACTGTACCGTAAGGCTTATATTATTATCCAACAAACTATCTGTCAGTAATATAGGATCACTATGTTTTAATAAGTTTTGATATAATTCTTTAGAAACAGCATTCTTCTTTTCTAAATAACTTTTGGTTATCTCTTTTGTTTGCAAGCATGGATTAAAAATATTATACTTCTCCCTGTATTCAGTCAAAATACTAGATAATGAATCTCTTTTCTTTTGCAGCAATTTAATTTGATCTGTATCAACATCAATCAGTTCTTTATACTTAATATTATGAATTTTTCTTACGCGTTGATTATAAAACTCAATGATTGAGTCAACCATCATTTTAGCAGTGTCAGGGTAATAATCAAGCACTTCAATTTTTATTGATTCATAAGATGTTTTGGATATTGAGATATTATCATTAAGCTCACTAAGCATAGCTGTTTGTGCATATTTATATTTTGTATCAATATTGTAGTGGTTATATAGATGAAAAGCATCAATTAATTTTAGCTTTAACTGTTCAGACTGTAGAATCTGCAACATTTGCTCAGTTTTACTTTCCTCTGAATATTCTTGTAAATTTGATGGATAAACAATCGCAAACGATTTAAATTTTGGTTTAATAAAGCCGGGACCTGAAAAAATAATTGAAGCGATAACAGCCATTAGTGTTGTAATCACATAAATCCATTTCCACTTCCAAATGAATTGCAACAAATTTTTATTTCTAAAGAATTTTTCCATAATATCAAAATTTAAAAGATATTGAGTATAAAAACTATTATTTCTTATTAATTTAAATTTTCTTTTTTTTTATCAAGTAATAATAAAATAAAAAGAGACAGCACTAGAGATGATGTCACAATAATTACCACCAATAGCCATCTAATAGGGTATGCTTTCCTTTCCGGTATTTGTGCATTCTTAACCACATATTTATGAGGCAGTTTTAATTCTGCATTTACCTGTGCCTCAACAAATTTTGTTCGGAGAATACTTAGTTGTTCTCGTTGAAATATCATGTAATTAGTCAAACTATTATAGACCGGACCATACTTGGCAAGTGTATCAAGTTGTTTTTTAAGAATGGATAAAGCTACTTTATTATTTTTTATAAGTGCATTTGAATAAGCTTCAGTCAGTGATTTAGATTGACTTTCGTAATCCACTATTCCTTTTTTACCTATCTCAGATAGAGAGTCCTGATACGAAGCAATCTCCTGTTCAAGTCCTAAATATTTCTTCTTAACCTCTTTATATGCTAAATAAGCTCGTTGGTGTTGCATTTCATTAACCATAGAATCTAAATAATTAACAATATCGTTGGCAATATTGGCAGCATATTTAGGATTGGGATCTAAGACATCTACTCGAATAGATTGATATCGGGTTTTTGAAAAAGTAATATAGTCTTTAATTCTTTTGTCTAATTTTGTATAAGGATATTTCCCGTTTCTGTCAATTTTGTAATGTTCGAAAAGCTTATACTTTTTTACTATTTTATCACGGATGATATCCGATGAGAGAATTTGTAAATATTGTTCTACGACCTCTTCGTCGCCCAATTGCAAAAAATCTTCATTGTCTCCATTTTGAGATAAAAGAGACTTGGAAACACCTCCTAGCTGAGTTGGGAAAAATATGGCAGTACTTTCATACAATGGTGGGATAACATAAGCAATTACTACAGATACCAATAAACTAAAAAGAAATACAATAAAAAGAATTTTTTTTTTCTTATCAATAAAATCAATGATAAAATTCACTGAAATATTATCTTTTTTATCCTCCATTTCTTTTAAATAAGCGTGTCAAAGATAGTAATAAAAAAAAAGGGAGCAAAAATGCTCCCTCCTTTTTAAAAAAAGATTTGATTTTATATTTCCCAAGTATTTCCTGAATTTAATAAATCATCTATCGTTTTTATTTTTGATTTAGCTGTAACTTCTGCAATTTGCTGATCCATTAAATCGTTGTAAGTTGGTTTTTTTACATCACGAATAACGCCAAAAGCAACAGGATATTCAGGATAAGCCATCTCCACAAGCATTAAATGTAATCCAAGATTATCAGTATGTGCATCATGTACTAAAATATCTTTTTCTGTAATACCGTTTTCTCCTATTTTAACCACTTCCAATTTTTGATTTCTCATGATAATACCTTTGTCATTATCATCACCAAAAATCATTGGTTTTCCATGTTCTAACCAAATTTGGCGTTCTTTCTCTGTTTCCTTATTGGTAATTTCAGCATGTGCACCATTGTTATAAATTACACAATTTTGTAAAAACTCAACCATAGAAGTTCCTTTATGTCCATGAGCCTTTTTTAATATCTCAACAGATTCTTTTATCTTCATATCTATCGAACGAGCAAAGAATGTTCCGTTAGCACCCAAAGCTAATTGTCCTACATTAAATGGAAAATCAATAGTTCCATAAGGTGAAGTTTTTGTAATTTGCCCAAAACGACTTGTTGGAGAATATTGTCCTTTTGTTAGACCATAAATTTCATTATTAAATAAAAGAATATTTATGTCAACATTTCTTCTAAGAGAATGAATCAAATGATTTCCTCCAATGGCCATAGAATCGCCATCTCCTGTCATTTGCCACACAGATAATTTAGGATTAGCAACTTTTACGCCTGAAGCAATAGCGCCCCCCCTTCCGTGAATAGTATGAAATCCAAATGTATCAACATAATAAGGAAAACGAGAAGAACAGCCAATTCCCGAGATAACAGCAGTATCTTCTTTGGAAAGACCTAATTCCGAAAATGTTTTAATAACAGAGTTGAAAATAGCATGATCTCCACATCCTGGACACCAACGAACTTCCTGATCACTTTTATATTCTTTCGGTTTTAATATGGTTTTGTTTTTTTCTGCTATCATGATTTAACCCTCCATAATTTTAATAGTTTTTTCTTTTATCTCATCAACTCTAAATGGCAATCCCTGTATTTTATTAATCTGATATATATCAAGACCATCAAAGTTCATTTTCAAATATTTGGCAAATTGTCCTGTATTAAGTTCACAAACAACAATTTTTTTGAATTTTTTTAGAATTTCTTCTGTGTTTTTTGGTAATGGATTAATATATTTAAAGTGTGTAAAACTGACTTCTTTCCCTTCTTTATTTAATTCATCAAAAGTGCTTTTGATATGGCCATAAGTTCCACCCCAACCAACTAACAATATATCACCTTCCTGATTGCCTTCAACTTTCTGTAACGGAATATGATTAGCAATATTTTTTACTTTTTCCGCTCTTTCAGAGGTCATTACCTCGTGGTTCTCAGGATCAGAAGAAACGGTTCCTGTTACAGACATTTTTTCTAATCCACCTAAACGGTGCTGTAAACCTTTTGTCCCGGGAATAGCCCATCCCCTTACAGTATTTTCTTTATAAACCCTTTTATATGGCTGATAATCAGCACCTGCATCAACAATAAGTGGTTTAATTTCCGGCAAATCTTTCATTTCCGGAATACGGAAAGGTTGTGAGCCATTAGCAATGAAAGTATCTGACAATAGGATAATTGGAGTCATATGTTCCAAAGCAATTCTTGCTGCTTCAAATGCAGAATAAAAAGCATCGGTAGGATTTGTTGCAGCAATAACAGGTAATGGGCTTTCACCACTCCGTCCAAATAATGCTTGGAATAAGTCAGCTTGTTCCGTTTTTGTGGGCAATCCTGTACTTGGACCTCCCCGCTGAACATTTACAATTACTAATGGTAACTCTGCAATAACTGCTAATCCGGAGGCCTCTGTTTTTAAAGCAAGTCCCGGTCCGGAAGTTGTTGTTACTGCCAAATTACCGGCAAATGCGGCACCAATAGAAGTAGAAATGCCAGCTATTTCGTCTTCTGCCTGAAAAGTTTTAACATTCAAATATCGAAGTTGTGAAAGATATTGTAAAATATCAGTTGCCGGTGTAATAGGATAAGAACCACAAAATAGAGGTAATCCTGATTTCTCAGCTGCTGTAGCAAGACCCCATGCAGTAGCTTGGTTGCCTTTAATATTTCGATATTTTCCGCTTTCTATTTTTGATGGTGCAATTTTGTGTGAGAAAATAGCATGCGTATTTTCTGCAAAAGTATAACCAGCTTGTAATGCTTTTGTGTTAGCTTCTATTAAAATAGGATATTTTGAGAATTTTGTTTTGAAAAATCTTACAGTTTCTTCAATGGGACGAGAGAACATAAAATCAACCATTCCTAAAACAAACATGTTTTTACTTCTTAAAACAGATTTATTATCTAATTTTAAATCTTTTAGTGCCTCTTTTGTTAGTGTTGAAATAGGCGCTTTAAGAACATGAAAATCTAAAAGATGATCTTCTTCAAAAGGATTATCTTTTTGGAATCCTGCTTTTTTTAAGTTTTTGTCAGTAAATGTGTCAATATCGACAACGATAGTTCCTGTGCTTTTAATGTTTTTTTCATTTGCTTTTAAAGCAGCAGGGTTCATGGCAACCAATAAATCTGCTTGGTCTCCCGGCGTAAATACTTTGATATGACCTAAATGAACCTGAAAGCCGGATACGCCTCCTACAGTTCCTTGTGGTGCCCTAATCTCAGATGGATAATCAGGGAAAGTAGCAACATCATTGCCAAAATGTGCAGAGGCATCAGTCAATAAAGTCCCTGTTAACTGCATACCATCACCGGAATCTCCGGCAAATTTTATTACCACCTCATCAACATCAGTGGGTTTTCTTTTTTCTTCCATAAAAAAAATTTTTCACAAAAATAATTATTATATTATCTAAAGTAACAAGAAATTATGTATTAATGAACATATTTACGAATTTTGAGTAAAAATATTATTTTATTAATTTACTTTTGACAAAAAATATTCTATCATGGGGCTAATTAAAAGTGTTAACGGAAAAAAGCCTGTTTTTGGCAAAGGATGTTTTATAGCAGACAACAGCACCATTATTGGAGAAGTAACTGCCGGGAACCATTGTAGTTTTTGGTTTAATTCAGTTATCAGAGGCGATGTAAATCCTATTTATCTTGGAAACAATGTCAATATTCAAGACGGTGCAATTTTACACTGCTTATATAAGAAGTCAGTTGTCAAAATAGGCAACAATGTATCTATCGGACATAATGCAACTATTCATGGTGCAAAAATTCATCAAAATGTATTAGTCGGTATTGGTGCCATTATACTCGATGATGCAGAAATTGGTGAAAATTCTATTATTGCTGCCGGTTCTGTCGTTCTTGAAAAAACGATTATTGAGCCAAACAGTATTTATGCCGGCGTGCCTGCAAAGAAGATAAAAGATATCAGTCCGGAACAGACGAAAGAAATGATTGAAAAAATTGCACGGAATTACATTATGTATGCCGGCTGGTATCAAGAAAGCTAATCTGGTTTAGTTAGCTTTTAACAATACAATTTTTGCTCTACGATTTAGTTCAGGAATCGTATGACAATATTTATGTCCTTTTAACAAAGACTCGTCTGTAATTTGTTTAGACTCTCCCAATCCTTCTATTTCTAAAAAGCGACTGGCATCTACGCCATGATTGATTAAATATGTTTTGAGTGCTTCAGCCCGTTGTTTGGACAAAACAAAATTGTATTTATAGTTTCCCCAGTAATCTGTGTAACCTATAATCTTGATTTTCTGTTCGGGGTGAGATTTAATTTGCTTTTCAATAAAATTATCAACAACAGGATTCATTTTTTTACGGAAAACACGGATATCAAAATCATAATAAATAACTAGTGAGTCTATATCTGATAGGGTTCCGGAAGTCAGATTTGTTGTCGTAATAGTTGTCGTTGTTGAGGTATCAGTTGCCGAATAGGTCGTATCAATCTGAACAGGTTCAGTGGTTTGAGAAATAATGGAATCATTCAATACAGGGTGGTTCAGTGCAAGCATCTGTTCATTAGATTTTACAAATAAATCTTTAGAAACACAGAAGTCTTTAGTTATTCGTTCAATAGTATCAAAGGCAAAAACTTCTAATTTTACCTGTGTTATACCGGGGATAGTAAAAGCATGATAAGCCACTAATGAATCCTTAATATTGCCAAGTCCAAAATTCCAAAAAGTTCTGTCTATAAAAGCATTGGGCATTTTAACAAAATTTCCGTTGAAACAGATTTTCTTACCTGCAATTACTGTATCAGGACAGTCAAAAGCTAATGGATAAGCAATTGCTGAATCCAACGAAACACATTCTTTGAACTGTGCTTGTTTTACCACTTGATAAATATCCATATTTCCCATACCACCTTTTCGCCACGAAGAAAAAAATGCGGTTTGTCCATCAGCAGAAGGTTTGTAAAAAATATCATCGCCTGTAGAATTTATCGGCATACCGAGATTTCGTGGCTGTTGCCATTGGCCGTTGACATTATTAGATACATAAATATCGTAGCCACCCATACCTTCGAATCCTTTGGATGAAAAATATAACTTATTGCCATCAGGAGAAATTTCCGGACTATCTTCATCAAAAGGTGTGTTAATATTATCCACTAATTGTGGCGATTGCCATTTGCCGTTGTTGTCTTGTACAGAAAAATAGATATCTTTATTTCCGACACCATCTTTTTTGCTAATACTTGTAAAAAACAATGTGTCTCCGGTCAATGAGAAACAAGCATGAGGTTGATAGTAGCTGAAATTAATTTTTTTCTGAAACAATTTAGGTTTTCCCCATTGGTTATTATCTTTTTCAGCAATCCATAGTTTGTTTTTAGCAAATAAAATCATTTTTGTT
>Ga0114934_10001419_pt1 | contig 15595 bp, 15 predicted proteins | sample 4SBtaG_2_FD_99695 | JGI IMG/M metagenome (GOLD analysis project Ga0114934, IMG submission 99695) | Deep subsurface microbial communities from Kolumbo volcano to uncover new lineages of life (NeLLi) - 4SBTROV10_white metaG | ecosystem: Environmental > Aquatic > Marine > Volcanic ... | reverse complement strand
TCTGTTTTCTTGGAGTAAGCCAATTGTTCCTCATCAATCAAATCGTCCCGTACATCCATTCCTTCGTCCAGAGGCTCGAATTCCTGAAGCGTTTCCAATCGATAAACACAGGATTTGTACCAGGGAATCGTCGGTCTCTCCTGAAAAATTGGCACATCGCCTCGGATTTTTTCGATTTGGAAATTATCGTTTTCGTAATCGCTAAATTCATACAGGATATCGGTAATGACAATGTCATTCATGATCATTAGATCCCGCTGTAATGTTTGCCATTTTCTCAGAGAAGCTTCTGTGTGTGTAAGACCGAAAAATCCTGCACGCCCCTCGCCTGACCTGAGCAGCGACATTCCCTTTTTCAGATTCAAAAGAAGAGATTCGTAGGCCTCAAGGGGATCGGTCATGAAAACATCAAATTTCCCGAAAAATTCCTCTGGAACAGGATTCCGAAAATCGTATTCGTGAACATCGATAGGAAGTTTTTCCGAATGTATTAGATTAAACAAATAGTCCACCATTTCGCTATTTCTCTCCAGAACCACGATTCTGTCAGGCAGACGTGTTAAGGCAAGAGCCACGCCCATCAAATCAGCATCGTTGAGAATAACAATGTCTTTGCCGGGGGCGTTCCCCTTTTGTACCATCAACATGACCCGACGAAAAATGGATCGGGTTGACATTATCCAGCGATCTTTAATAGATTCCGGACGAGGATATTTTTCAAGAATCCCATTGAATTTTTCAATTAGATTCGCATAAGTAGACACATCGTAGCCTGTCCCCTGACAATGATTACAACGGAAGTCCGCTTTGGGATAAATGCCATGCTGGCGCAGCAAATCTTTACCATTTCGCGTAAATTCGACCCGTGGCCCGACAAATTTAATAAAATCCCTCTTTTCCAACTGCTTTAGTGTTTCGGCAACAAGATTAAACGGCTGATCCGAAATATCCACGATTCTCCAGCCATAAGAATCTGTGGCCATTGCCCTCAGAATTTTTTCAAAAGAATAATTTGAAATTTCAAGACCCGTGTTTTCTCCAATTGTCTTAAATAATTTTTGCACCTCTGCCTCCTTGATTCTATCAGCACAAATTGCCGCACTTTTTCACAAGCCAACCCCTAGTGACCCTCTTTAACCCCATTTTTAATCAAACAGTTATCTTCCACCCGATGGTAAAAAACCCTCGGGCAAAGAGGAGAATAGATTCTTCGTCCGCCAACCCCTTCAACAAGCTCAACGATCTTGCGGCGGACTCAGACTAACATTTTTGACAAACCACCATTCATTTATATAAATTTCTCCTTCAGAAAATCCGGTATGGAAATAGTTTCCCGCCTTCCGTTTACAAAAACAATTGTGATTCTGCCGTCTAATACAAGCACGTCGGTTTTTTTATTGTGAATAACCTGACGAAGAATCATGCTTTTATGACCCATTTTCTCTACAAAACCCGTGATTTCCAAGAGATCCGACATGTGTGCCGGAGCCTTGTAGTCCAATTCTGCATGGGCAACAATCATAAAAATATCTTTTTCAACCAAATCCTTAAAAGAGAGCCCTTCCTGCTCCAGATATTCTCCCCGAGCAAACTCCAAATAGTTCAAATAAATTGCATTGTTAACATGCCCGTAAAAATCCAATTCATACGATCGAACCCGTAACTCCGCCTTAAATGTCTTTCTCATCATCTTCCTCACAAATGCTTCGCCAGAACAAAGGCCTTTTTAATTGATTTTTGTTTTTTATGATTAACAAACAACTCCAAATAGGCGATATAAATTCCCATTGGCAAAATCCTGCCGTTTTTCTCACGCCCGTCCCAGATACAGTCGTAACGGCTGCCAACAGGCTGGTTAGCGAGAAGAGTTCGAATCATTCGCCCTTTTGAGTCAAAAATCCTCAATTCAACCACAGCAGTGGGATAATTCGTTTGAATTGTAAAGGTAACAAAATCATCCTTCCCGTCTCCATCGGGAGAAAATGGATCGGGAGAAATTGAAAGCAAATTGCTTGCAGGGTTGATTTGCAAGAAGATACTGTTTCTCTTACCAGGCGTGCTCCCCGCATCAGCCACTGACGTGCTCCAATTTGTACTGTCTGCTGTCGGATTTTCAGGCTGAATCCTTTCCAAAGAATGCCCATTTCGACCACCCCATGAAGAACTGTACTCTAATTCATCGACAATCGTTCCGCTCAAATCCACCAAAAACAGGGAATCTTTATCATTATTCAGCGTCGGAAATTTCGGGTCCACCAGCACCTGGTCCGGTTTCACTTCCGGATAAAAATCGAAAAAGGACGAATCCCCTGTGATCACTAGAAAGCTTCTCGAAAAAACGGTTGCCTCGCTCTTTAAGGAAGCTGCTTTTGCCAACACTTGGCGGTCGCAAATGCTCCAATTTTGAAGGGCTACTTTTCCCTCTTCCGGATTGTAAATCTCTATCCACTCGGGCCATCCAGAACGCGTTTGATACATGATTTCATTAATGATAAGTCTATACGGTGAATATCCCTTCCAAATTTCAATAGACGCATCATTATTCTTTTCATTCCCGTCTTCAGGAATTTCCCATTTCACCAAAAGCGGGTGTTTCCCGGAAGCCAGCCATGGAAGCATCATTCGGCAAGTCATTGAATCCCCGGGCTGCAAAGCACGGGCACAATCCATCCCCTGCTGTAAACTCTCATTTTCGGAAAACCGTCCGTCGCCATTCCAATCGTCAAATACGGTAAGGCGACCTTGATTAATTTCCAACCGTCCCACGTTTTTCAGTCGAAGATGGACAGAGGCAGAATCTTTCGCCTTCACAAGGAGAGGCGTGTCGTCCAAACACTGCAATTCGCCATCTACCAAAAGTGGATTGATCGAATTGGGGCGTCCGGGCGTCCCTCCCTCCGGTCTGCTTTCTTCCCATTTTTCCGAATTCTCAGAAGGATACAAATATTCCAATCGCTCCAGTGAATGGCCTGTGGGCGTGAGAGGCCATGAAGAATAATCCACACTGTCCAGCGGTTGCTTGATGGAATCAAAAATCCACACCTGATCCCCTGAATAATTGAGCGTTGGCCAGGGGTGAACAATTGTCTCGCGCGAGGAGAGCGAGTCTGGTAAATCAGGAATATGACTCTTTGCCAAAATCCGATAGCCCCCGGGCGCCAGTTCCTCCTGTGTGTCAAATATTTTTATCGAATGCCCGGTTGTTTTATCGGAGAATTGCCATTGATACAATTGAAGCGTATCCAGAGAAACATTTTTAATCTCGATCCATTCCGGGAATCCCGCCGATGGACGATACATGATTTCATTCACGCGCAAAACACCTAACGGAAATTGTACCACACCCACTATTTTTTGCAAATTATTGGCCTTTTTTTCATCAGGTGGCCAATCGACGGAAACCAGAAATGAATGGATGCCAGGCGACAGATGGTCAAGAGAAATCGGAACAGAAACCGTATCTTTTGGCAGAACCGACCGTCCGATTGGCCAAACAGCGCACTGCTCAGAAGGTGCAAATACCCGGTCGAAATTTTTATCGTCGAAAATAAGCACTCTGCCGCCCACAGCTGGTGTGATTCCCACATTTTTGAGGAGCGCGGTTCCGGAAAATTTTCCCTCATTTTGGAAAAGAACAGAATCCCATCGGACTGAAATAAGCGCCAGGTCTTTGTCAGAGGGCGACACACTGTTCCTGAATCCAGGCGTGCCATTCAGTTGTAGAGAATTCGCCCAATTATTCTCAAAAGAATCCTGAAAAATATCGATTCTTTCGTCAGAAAAGCCGGGCGAATTATCCAGCGTGTACCGGTAAGCATCTACCGTATCACCCCGATCATTGACAAGACTCACTTTTTCGGCGATCGAATTACTCAGTCCACCGCTTCCAAAAGCCTTGTCAGCAATGGTTAAGATGAGCGCATCTGACGGAATGAGACTATCGTACGTTGTAGAATGCGTAAAATAGCCGGAATCCAGAATAATTCCAAACTGTCCCGGCCCCAGGCGCAACCCAAACCCCGCATCTTTAATCAGATCAAGAGATTTTTCGTCACCGACACGCCAACCGGAAAGATCTATTGTATCCCGGGAGCTCCGGTTCTGAATTTCAATAAATTCGTCGTAATATTCGCTTCCGATGGGATCAAACATAATTTCCGAGAGCCGCACCTGCGAAAAAGATGTTTCGGCACATCCAAAAAGAAGAAGAAAAAAACCCAATTTAAAAAAGAGGATTTTCATTGTTCACCCCTGCTCCCCTATCTAAATTGAAGGAGAATCTTACTAAAAGTAAACGATGGCTTTCCTGACTCAAAGGAAAGCCCAAAAAACCACCTTAGAGAATAATCTTATTCTTGATCCGGATTATTTTAAAATTGAAACCCCGAAGAAACCAATCGGTTAAAACACTGCACGTTTTAAACCCGGATTCGGAAAACTGACTTAAAGCAACTTGTGTGAATGGATAAAAACAATAGTGGTTTAGCAAAAATGTCATTCTCAGTCCGCCGCACGCTTCGACAAGCTCAGCGACCGTGCGGCGGACGAAATCGCCTTACCGGAGATTCGTCACGCTTGAGTCGGACACGCGACAAGCCTAGAATAACGCCCCTCTTTAAGATTTGCCAAACCATGGCAAAAGCAATAATTTTGAAAAAAGTCGTTATTCACAATTGCCAGAACCCATTTTGCTATTGCTTTCTTCCCTTCCAAAAGGGAAAAAATTTTGTACATCAGGCATTGATTTTATTCAAAATCAGGGGGCAAATTTTCGATCAATAAGACAAAAAATCGCCCCCTTCGCCGAAATTTTATAAAAAAATGACTGTCCTAATCCGGGTTAAAATCGGTTTCAGACTAAAATTTGGGGATTCTCAAAGCTATCCCCAATCATCGTAAACGCCTTAAAATTTGTATCCCGTGCCCGTGAATGATTCAAGCGAATAGCTTTCGAGCCATTTTATCTTTCTTACAGCAAGCCCTTTCGCCTGCGAATACTCCATTCGACGGCAAAAAGAAGAACAATCACTGCCAGAAGCAACCAGATATTCCAAAGAGTGTACTCGTTTTCGGAAGAAAGCTCTCGACTCGGAACTTTCAGATCCTTATTCAAGCGGGACACGTCTTCAGGACGGTAATACTTGCCGGAAGTCATGCTGGAAATCTGGCGTAATAATTTTTCATTCATTCGAGTTTGTAAAAATTCAATCTGGAATTCCCCTGCTGAAAATTTTCCGCCGGCTTCGCCCAATTTTAAATCATTCAAAAACGCTTCGCCTGTGTAGGTGTAGGTTCCCCCCGCCGGAATGCGAAATTTCCCCTCGTACTTGCCATTGCCAATATCGTTTAATAAGAAACTAAGTGTATCTTTTCCACTTTTGACCCTGATTTTGAAATCAGCGCCATCCACCGGCACAAAGGCTTTATTGTACACCTGTCCGGTAAAAACGACCTCTTCCCCGCTCCGGTAGATTTGACGATCTGTTTTCAATTGAACAGGCTTATTCTCCACCCGCGTTGCCAACCAGCGAACCGTTCTTGTTAAGAATTTTTGAATCACTTCATCATTTTTCCCAATCCCCCACATCATTAAATCCCATCTCCAAATATTTTCAAACATCAGCGCTACATTTTTTTCTTTTCCCACATTTCGCAGCAAAATGAGCGGTTTTTTAAATTGGGAACCTTGTGGCAATTTTGATTTTGGCGGATCGATTACAGCCAGAATTTTCGTTCCCGGAAGCGGTGAATAATTTTGCAAATAGGTATCCACGGGAGGCAAATCCTGCCACGCACTGATCGTTGATTCCAGATTATCGCTCACGCGAAGAATATCCTCCGTTTCTCCCAAAGGGGTTAACTGGAGATAAACCTCCCGCAATTGCCTCGGAGGTTGGTCAACTTTAAAGGGAAGAACCGGCTGCAAAAATCGGAGTCCGGCAATCTGCATATTTTCCCCTTCAATAAAAAGCAACGAATGTCTGGGGACAATTATTTTTGATTTCAAAAACTTTTTCAAATCGGAATTTATTTGCCAACGCGGAAATCCGATGAGTACATACGCATCGAAAGTCACATTCCTCCACAGCCGCTTTTTCGGGATAACGTAATACCCGCCGCCGCGTTTTTGGGCGAGGACAGTCACTTTCATATTTTCATCATTATCCAGAATCCTTCGAACAAACTTCACGTCCAGCGAGGGTCCTCCCGATAGAATGAGCACCTTCAATTTGCTTTTCAAAACCTTTACGTAAAAACTTCGCCGGTTATTAACACGCGTAAATTCAGATTTTAAACCTGAAATTGAAACCTCGTATTTTTGGAACCCCTCCCGCAGCGGTGTAAAAAAAAGGTGCACCATTTCCTCTTGATTTGAGGGACCCAGGGTCAGCGGTTTTGAATCGAGTACGCGTCCCCCCTGCTTTAGAAAAACCATGACCTTTTGTCCTTCAAATCCATAATGAGTGACCACTACATCCACAGGGACCTTGTTTTTCGCGTAAACAACTTCATTGGTCAGAACGCGGGCAATCAGGACATCTTTTTTCGCCTCAGGATTCCCGATCCCAATTGTGTAAATAGGAACATCGTAGTTTTGCCCGAGATAAACCGGATTTTCACCCAAATTGTAAATGCCATCCGAAATAAGAATGACCCCCGAAAAATAACGATCGAGTAAATTTTTCCGAACGTCCCGCAGGGATTGCGAAATATCCGTACCGTCTCCCGTGAATTTCAGCGAATCAACCGCGAGATGACGGATAGGGTTTGCGTGAGTAAAAAACGAATAATAATGCAGATTGTAATTCTGCTGTATTTCTCTGAAAACACTATTTTTCAGCACAGATTTCGCCACATCGGAACGAATCTGGTTTCCATCCTTGATAGACATGCTTCGAGATGTGTCGACGAGAACAGCAATATCCGGTTTTTGCACCAAATGCCGAATCATATGAATAACCGGATGAAAAAGCAAAAGAATGACCAACAGAATGGCCACACCGCGCAAAACTCCGAGAAAAATTCGCATTCCCCTTGAGAGCGGAGGATAGGTTTTCCAATAGAGCCAGGCAGTCAAGAGCAAAAACACAAGACACAACCCGGCCAAAAGAAATGGGCTCCCCTGAATCGAAAGGCTCCAGCTGACACTGATTACCATGCTTGGCTCAGACCCCCGTTGCTGAAGGAGCGGCCACCGATAGTTTCAGCGACGGGTTCGCGTCCAGGGTTGGTGGTGACACAACTCCCTTCTCGAGATAAAATTGGCCAACCTTTGCAATCATTGCCGCGTTATCGGTGCAAAATTCCGCACCAGGCAAAAAAACATCTACCCGATTTTTCTTTCCCATTTGAACAAAGGCATTTCTTAACGCCCAATTCCGTGCCACCCCCCCCGCAAGAGCGACTTGATGATACTTTAGCGCAACCAGCGCCTTTCGGGATTTTTCGAGCAAAACATCTACAACGGCTTCCTGAAAACTTGCCACAATATCCGCAAGATGATCCCGGATAAATTCATCCGTCTGCAACTCGACATACGTGAGCACGGCCGTTTTCAGTCCGCTAAAACTGAAGTTAAAATTCCGGCTTCCCATCCAGGCTCGGGGAAATTTTACAAATTCGGGATTTCCATTCCGTGCCAATCGATCAATTTCCGGCCCACCGGGATAATCAAGTCCCAGTAACTTTGCCACCTTGTCAAACGCCTCCCCGGCGGCATCGTCAATGGTTTTTCCAACAATCGTGTACTCACCCCAGTCCTTGACATCTACCAATTGCGTGTGTCCCCCGGATACAACCAAAGCCAAAAACGGAGGCTTTAGCTGAGGGTGCTCCAATGCATTTGCAAAAATATGCCCTTCGATGTGATTGACGCCGATCAATGGTTTTTTAAGAGAAAGGGCTATCCCCTTTGCCACGTTCAATCCCACCAGCAGCGATCCTATCAGACCCGGACCGTACGTTACAGCGATTCCATCAACCGCGTTCTTTGCAATTCCGGCCTCAGCCAACGCTTCCCTGATTATTGGCACTATCGCCTGAATATGTGCCCGGGAAGCCAACTCGGGCACCACCCCTCCGTAGGCACGATGGACATCCAATTGGGATAAAATGATATTGGACTTAAGCCGATCATCATCGAGAATGGCAGCGGATGTTTCATCGCAGGATGTTTCAATTCCTAATATTTTCATAAACTTTTAATTTCTAAATTAAAATGTAAATCCGCTAGTGACACAGATTTGTTACTCAATCACCTTTTCAAACTGCACACATTAAAAAATCATATTTTAAAATAACAATCGCAAAATGTATCCGTTTTTATTTTGATTTGTCATTTTAATGTTCGATTATTAAGATAACCGCGCCTCTTGTAACGAGACAAGATTTCTCAGCACAGATTTTCTATTCCGCAATCACTTTGAAGGTGTGAGGAAAGGCATTTGAAAAGCGCGTTTCGGGCGGTAATTCAATAATTGCCTTGTAATCGCCGTGTCTCGCTTTTTTTTGCTTGTAATCGATATAAACGTAAATGTCCTTCCTTGTAATGCCGTCAAGCAAATTCACTCCCCCTTCAATAGTGACCGAAATGGTCGATGGAATGATTCGCATCTGCCTATTTTTGGGCGCGTGGATCAGGTGAACGGGAATATCTTTAATGGTCTTTTCACCCAATTGCTGCACATTGATCCGATAATGAACCATTTCGGGAACAATAGACACAAATTTATTGGGAAAGCTTTTTAAACGCACGGTTCCGAAAACATCCGATTTTACGTGACTAAAAAATAGTTTCCGCGTATAGACAACGCCCAATGTGTCCACCACACTTTTGGGGCCGGATACCTGTACGGTTGACGGTTCCGTTTTGATTGCACCCACAATCGTGTATCCCGGTTCCAGCGAAACCGAAATATTGGGAACAACCTGCAGTTTTTTTTCTGATTTCCTTTCCAATTTAAAGACAATCGTGTCCGGTCGAATAATTTGAACAACCTGAACGGAAAGGGTTGGAGGAATTTCCACCATCTTCGGGCGAAGTTGAAAAACGGCCATTCTCCGATAGCGAGACAGATCCAATTGGATTTTTCGATCGGAGCTTTTGAGAGCAAACAAGGATTTGCCCTTTCCCCGAAATTTTACAAGCACTTCCTTTGGATAATCGTTAGAAATCAGATAAGTCTGCCGTACATTGACCGGTACAATTCTGACTGGAATGCTGTATTCGTAAGTATTCTCAAGAGATACGTAAAACCAGAGGAAAATGGCAAAGGCCAGAATGAATAATTTGACCTGATAGTCTACAAAAATTTTTCGAACAATCGAAACCATGCAGGATATGCCTAAATTTTTGAATGAGCACAGAGAAAAGGGGACCCGACATCGTAAAAGCCCTACTTTTTCAAAACAATTTTTCGTTTCCGATCGGAGTGAGTAATCGCCTGCCCATAGCTAACATCCCCATTATCAATGCGAATGTTAAAGCCGCAATCCGGATTTGTGCAAACCCAGGCTTTGTACATAATTGTCGCTCCATCTCGACCGTAGTCGGACAATGGGACTAATACTCCTTTATTGCATTTTTGACACGCGGGGAAAACAAGATCGTCCATCCTCACCTCCACAAGATTAAAATCCTCGCCAAGGAATCATCTCAAAAAACTCCCATCAAATTAAATTCCCATGCGAAATTTCCACATCTTTGGGCTATTTTCCCAACCAATTTTTCTGAAATTTAACGATTTTTATCTGAAAAAGCAACTATTTTCTCATTGATTTTAAAAAGCTTGGCGAGTCACATTTAAATGAGAATTCCAGTTAAAATAGCGATGCTATCTCCAAAAATTAACACAGGCCAGTCGAATTTTTTTTGGAGAAACACGCGTGCCGCAACAATTGCCAAAATTCCCAACCAATACCATCCCCCCAGAAAAGCAAAAAGGACCAGAAAAAATCGCTCCACATATCCCGGAATTCTTTCCCTAAATTCAGGGAAAACCAAATTTCTTCTTTTCTTCTTTTCCAATTGGGAATTTAAAAATTGCCGAACATAAAAAATGAGAGGAGCAAGAGCAAAAATTGCAAATATAAAACCTGAAAGTTGAATAATTAACGCTCGATTGGAATAAAAAGGCATGGCATAATTAATGTGAAGAGTCGTGTGAATCCCCAAAAAGAAAATCGTTACCAGCCAAATCGTAATCAAATGCAAAAACTGATCAAAGAGAAAAAGAGAAATATTGTCTTTCAATATGCTTCGTGTCATCCAGATTTTCCCAGAATCATAAAAGATGTGAGAAATAAAAAGAATGAAAAGCACCAGCCAAAATGAGGGATACCTCAAAAAGGGAACAGTAAAGACAATGTTCATCACTGCGCAAATGGTAACATGCAGAAGAATTCCCCACTTGTACTTATTCTTGTAGTAAAAAATCGAGTCTGTTTGAAGGGGAAAATCTCCCATTAAATGGGCTAAAACAAGCAGCCAGAAAAGATCCATATAATACCCTGACGTGTCAGAGGTGGATATTCAACCAAAACTCAAGGAAAAACAGAGATTCCATTTTACAACAACTCATTAAAAAAGGAAAGCCGTCTCAAGACAAAAAACGCGGGACGGCTGAACGCATTATGTGGAAAAAGACATCTATTTTTTCACAACCCACACTTTTACTTTTGCTTCTACTTCGGAATGCAGTTTAATGGGAACCGAATAGATTCCCAAAACCTTAATGGGTTCATCCAGGATAATTTTTCGTTTGTCTATTTCAAATCCCTTTTCTTTCAGGGCATCTGCAATATCCTGTGAGGTTACGGAACCAAACAATTTATCTTCTTCGCCCACTGAAACTGAAATGGTAACCGATACATTGTTCAAATCAGTAGCCGTGTGTTCGGCTGCTTTTTTCTCACGATTTTTCTGTAGTTCCAGATTCTTCTTTTCCTGTTCAATTCGTTTAAGATTTCCGGCAGTTGCTTCCAGTGCCATTCCTTTTGGAATGAGATAATTTCGAGCATACCCATCCTTCACCGTAACGATATCACCAACAGTACCGATCGAGTCCACATCTTGCTTCAAAATGACTTTCATTTCTATTTTACTCCTCACATTAGTTTGATTGATCTGCAACAAAAGGAATCAATGCCATGTATCGTGCACGTTTAATCGCCTTGACCAATTGGCGCTGATGGTGCGCACACGTTCCGGAAATTCGGCGAGGAATAATTTTGCCCTGTTCCGTCGTAAATCTTTGAAGCAGTTTTTCATCTTTATAGTCAATGTAATCGATTTTGTTTTCACAAAAACCACAAATCCGCTTTTTCTTCATACGAATCAATTTCACAACCTCCTATTTCAATTCACTTTTATATTTTAATTTATCAACTAATCCCCGCTATTCGCCTGCAGGAGCTTCAGCTGTTTTTGTATCCGCTTCTTCCTCCACTTTTTTCTCAGGAACTCTCTCCGTTCCCTTTCTATCGGAATTATTCGACCGGGAATAGTGCTTTTTGTAGGAACCGCCAAATTTTCTAAAATCGGTGATTCTCCCCTTTTCCAATTGCCTGGCGGCTTTATCATCAAGTCGAATCGTCAAATTTCGCATAATGAATTCGTTTAGACGAAATTCCTTCTCCAACTGGGGCAGGATTTTTCCATTCGAATCGTAAAGAAAATAGACGTAATAGCCGTATTGTTTTTTCTGGATTTCATAAGCCATTCGTTTTTTGCCCCACTGTTCAACTTTGCGAATCGATCCCCCCTCATCCGTAATCATTTTTTGTATCTTATTAACTAGCTCCTCAATTTTGGGTTGATCCAACTGAGGATCTACAATAATCATTGTTTCGTACAAACGTTGCTCCATTTAAACCTCCATTTTAGACGCGAGTCATTCGCTTGTTAAAATCTTACTATTTCTTTCAATTGTATTTGTTCATTGTTTTTTCCAAGCCTTCCACAATAAAACTGACGATCGCCTCCCTGGCAATGGGAATAACCTGCTCCAAAAGCTTCAACTCTTCCCGGGAAAAATCCGAAAGAACAAATGACACCCAATTATCAATAAGTGTTTCCCTGCCAATGCCCACTCGCAGCCGTGGAAATTTTTTTGTTCCGAGATGGGAAATAATTGAAGCCAACCCTTTGTGCCCACCGTCACTCCCTTGCTTGCGAATACGGATCACACCCAACGGAATTTGGAAATCGTCAACAACAACTAAAATATTTGAAAGATCATTTTTATAGAATTGAACTGCCTGCCGAACAGCTAAGCCACTGTTATTCATAAATGTTAGTGGTTTTATAAGCGTAACCTTTTTCTGGTCCACCAGACCACTTGCTTGCAAATAGTCTCCTCTTCCCTGTTGAAATGTCAGTCCAAGCTCTCCGGCCAAATCATCCACTACCATGAAACCAACATTGTGGCGTGTGTCTCGGTATTTCTTTCCCGGGTTTCCGAGACCAATTATCAAATAACGAGAATCCGTATTGTCACTCATATTCTTGGAGATGAAGAACAATCACTTGCGCAAGTCCTTTTAATCATTCAATTTGCAGGTGAAATTTATTCTCCTTCCTCAGCTTTTTCTTCCTTACCGTGAATCACTTCCGGTTCGGCCTCTTCCTCACCAATGAGCTCCTCTTCCGGCACTTCCTCTTCAACCTTCTTCGGATGGCTGACAGAAGCCACTGTTTGTTCAGGATCGGTGAGGAATTCCACATTTTCCATCTGCAGGTCAGCAATCGAAACACTATCTCCAATATTCAAATGGCTAATGTCAATTTCAATATTTTCTGGAATGTCCTTTGGCAAACAGGAAATTTCCACCTCGCGCATCTGATGTTCCAAAATGCCGCCGAAATCTTTCACACCAACGGCCTCTCCAACAAGAACAATGGGGACCTTCATGGTTACCTTTTCAGAGGCTTTAATTCCCAGAAGATCGACGTGCACGATATCATCCGTCACCGGATCCACTTGTATTTCGCGAACAATACACGGATTTTTCCGTCCCTTACCAATTACCAAATCAAAAATATTGGCACCCGCCAGCAAGAGATGTCGGAATTCCTTTGCATCCAGCGTAATCAACTTTGAATCCTTGTGGGCGCTATAAAAAACGGCAGGAATTCTTCCCGCTTTTCGCAATTGCTTTAGTTGGGATTTGGTACCTGTTTCCCGCAAATCCGCTTTAATTAATACTTCGGCCATACAAAATCTCCCTTCTTACTTTTCAACATCAAATAAAATACTAATGGATTCTTCTTTGTGAATTCTTTCTATTGCCTGGGAAAATATGGGAGCCACAGACAATATTTTAATTTTATCAATCAATTTTTCTTCAGGAATAGGGATTGTATCTGTCACAACTATTTCATTGATCGGCGACGCCTCAATCCGCGAACAGGCATCTCCTGATAAGAGCGGATGTGTGCATGCTGCATAAATTTGCTTTGCCCCTTTTTTCTTCATGGCGTCTGCCGCCCCAACCAGTGTTCCGGCTGTGTCTACCATGTCGTCAACAATCAGAACATTTTTACCACGCACCTCGCCGATAATGTGCATCACCTCAGCCACATTTTGGCGAGGACGTCGCTTATCAACCAGAGCCAGTTGAGCACCCAACCGTTTGGAATATGCCCGGGCCATTTTAATGCTTCCGATGTCCGGAGAAACCACCACCAGATTATCGATGCTTTTTTTGCGAAAATATTCCACAAATATGTACGATGAATACAGATGGTCCAGCGGGATATCAAAAAATCCCTGGATTTGCGGTGCGTGCAAATCCATTGTCAGAACACGATCCGCACCGGCTGTTGTGATTAAATTGGCCAGCAATTTTGAAGAAATTGCTACCCGCGGCTGATCTTTTCGATCTTGACGGGCGTAGCCATAGTAAGGAATAACCGCTGTTACACGCCTGGCCGATGCCCGTTTGGCAGCGTCAATCATGATGAGCAATTCCATAATGTTTTCCGCAGGCGAGCAGGTGGGTTGGATCAGAAAAACATCCGCGCCACGAATATTTTCCACGTATTTCACCCAAATTTCACCGTCACTAAATCGACGAATCGTCAAGGCCTCCATTGGTCGATTTAAGCTTTCGGCAATACGCTCAGCCAACGCCGGATTGGCAGTCCCCGAAAATAATTTTAAATCGTTATTTGTTGTCATTGAATTTTCCCAGTTATTCTCACAAACCATCCCTGCCCATTAAAAAAGACAACACAATAAATCAGCCACCCCACATCACCTCACGAGATTATTCTATTGGGCTGCGAGCTTTTCTTTTTCTTCTTTTGGAGTTTTTTCAGGCATTTCCTCTTCTTCGAGCACCTTTTTGTAAGCATCCAAGACGACTTGCTGGATTTTGAGACGGAAGGCATTTGTAATAGGATGAGCAACATCTTTGTATGAGCCATCTGATAGCCTTCGTGCGGGCATGGAAACAAACATGCCATGGTTCCCTTTAATAATACGCAACCCATGTACCACAAAAACATCGTCAAAAGTAATATTTACATAGGCTTTTAGGCGCGCTTCTTCCACCGGGGTGATGCTTACTTCGGTTATTTCCATTTTCTTCTCCCTGTTTTTTGATGGTTTCCCTCTTAACCCTACATTACAGCAAATTTATTCAGAAAAACCGAAGAAAGCTATTTTGAGTGTTCCCCATAAGGACGCACAAAAAACTTCTGGTAAGGATGACTGTCAAATAACATAAAGGCTTCTTGAGCCATTTTTTCCTGCTTAAAAAGTCCGAAAACAGCCGAACCGCTGCCAGATAAACTGGCAAACGAGCTTCCCGCTTGCAAAAGCAGTAATTTTATCTCTCTAAGCTCGGGACACGCTTCAAAAACAAGGGATTCGAAATCATTTTTAAAGAAAAGAGGAAACTCTTGTAAAAAAAGCTTTTCCACAAAGTAACGGCTTAATTTAATATATTTTTTAATATTTGTCAAGTTAATTTTGAGATTCTTGTATGCCCATGCCGTTGAAATAGGACGGTTCGGATAAACAACTACTCCGAAAAAATTCCAGGCCTTTCGCAATGGCTGCAAATCCTCGCCGATGCCGTGGGCGATCGCCGTCCCCGGATTCAGGAAGAAAGGGACATCTGCTCCCAATTTTTTCGCAATGGGCGACAAATCCTGGTCAGTTAGATTGAGATCCCACAAACGATTGAGCAAATGAAGCGTGGTGGCTGCGTCGGAACTTCCGCCCCCAAGTCCCGCCCCCACGGGAATTTTCTTTTCAATCCGAATGGTGCAGCCCTTCTTCTCTCCCGCAATTTCACGCAGATATTTTGCCGCCCGGTGGCAAATATTCGTTTCATCCCGCGGCAGATCCGGATGATCCGTTTCGATGCGAATGTCTCCTTCTGCCGGCACCACAGAAATTTCATCGCATAAATCGACCGATTGAAAAATCGTCTCGATTTCGTGGTAGCCGTTCGGGAGCTCCCCTAAAATTCTCAGACCAATGTTAATTTTTGCACAGGCTTTTGCAAAAAGAGGGTTCATTTTAATGAATTCTTTCCTGTACGAATTTTAAAGTACCTTTGTTTGATATTAGTGTAAAAAATTTCT
>Ga0114934_10001418_pt1 | contig 15602 bp, 13 predicted proteins | sample 4SBtaG_2_FD_99695 | JGI IMG/M metagenome (GOLD analysis project Ga0114934, IMG submission 99695) | Deep subsurface microbial communities from Kolumbo volcano to uncover new lineages of life (NeLLi) - 4SBTROV10_white metaG | ecosystem: Environmental > Aquatic > Marine > Volcanic ... | reverse complement strand
GCCTCCTCTATCGGCACGTCATTGGGCAGGGATTCCTCGATATCGGCTTCCATCACCCTGTAGGAAATCCCCACTTTTGTCAGGAGTTCTTGCCTACGCCTCGACCCGGAGGCCAAAATAAGGATCATTCCCATGTAACTGAAACTAAAATAACTTCCGGACAATGTCAAGGATTGTCAATCGTTCATACCCCTTGCTTCATTGATTCTCGGTTGGGTATCTCAAAAGCCCTCTCACCACGATGGCAGAAGGGGAACAAAAATGTTGGTGGGAAATTTCGGATTGACTTCGAGGGATTTAAACTCGACTTCCATCTTCACCCCGTTGGCGGCGAACCCGTACCTATGAGGAACATTGTAGGAGGAACCATCTGAATAACCAGAAAAGCTTATCTTAAATGTTTTCGACTGTCCCTTAGGTCCCTCCATTTCGGCGGGTAGGCCGTTGTCCGGGTCGATCAACAGATCAAATTTCCCCCAGGCGCACATCATAAGAAACCGGCAGGGTTTTGAAACAGGGGCGTTCGGAAGAATTTTAAGAGGGCGTGGAAAGTCAAGGAACAAAATCCTTATAAAATCCCTTAAAAAGAGCGGGGGAAAGGGAAATTTAACCGGAAATTCCGGGCATTTGTCCAGAGGGCCTTCGTAATGCCTCCCTGAATCAAAATCCTTCCATGCAAGGGTGTTGCCATCCTTTATCATCAAGAATTTGGGGCGGTGCAAAAAACCGAAGATATCAAAGTGAAGCCTGCCGGGGGGCTGGGCGTAAAGCGACCCCGTGAAGGAAAACTTTCCGTCTGGAGTCTCGACATGCACTTTGACCTTCCCCGATAACCCCTTATAGCTCCGGGAAAGATTTAACAGGGCCTGCTGATAGACGAGGGGATTGGAATCGCACTGCCCACGTATCTTTCGGGGGGCATGGACACATGCCTGAAAGACAAAAAAAAGAAGTCCCGTGATCCCGATACTAAAGGCTTTGGAGATGGTGGATTTTCTCATGGAGTATTTTAATAATATCCTGCTTCTTGGCCCGCTTCAGGGCCTGCCTGTAGACCTCAAGGGCCTTTTTTACCATGCCCAGCTTCATGTAGGTGTCACCTAAATGCTCAAAGATCACGGCGTCATTGGGCGAAAGGGATACGGCACGCTTGAGGTACATGAGCGCCTTTTTATATTCTCCCTTTTGGTAATAGACCCATCCCATACTGTCAACGATATACCCCCTATTGGGTAGAATTTTAAGGGCCCGCTGGATCAGCTCTTCCGCCTCGTTTAGATGAATCCCCTCCTCCGCATAGGTGTACCCCAGGTAATTCATGGCAGAGGCATCTTTCGGGTTCAGCTCTATAGCCTTCTTCATCATCTCAATACAGGTTTTTTTGTCCTTAAGACGATCATAGACTACACCCATCTCAAAATAAACATCGCTATTCTTGGGGAAAAGTGATAAAGCCCTGCTTATCACTTCCTTTGCGTCACTATAGCGTTTTTCTTTCCTAAAAAGTTCACTGAGCGCAAGGTAGAAATCAGCCACATGGGGTTTTTTCTTGATGCCCTCTTCCAAGAGGCCGACGGCTTTTGTCTCCTTTTGCTGCCTCTTAAAGAGGTAAACCTCCTGCAGTATAGCGCGGGCATACAGAGGAGAGGAAACCGGAATCTGAGAGAGAAAGGAGATTGCCTTATCTATGTCTCCTTTTTCTCCATAGGCTGTCCCAAGATAGTAGCGGATGCGGTAGCTTTTGGGCTGCATTTTTAACGCTCTTTCAAAGGCGCCAATCGCCTTATCAAATTTTTTCTGCTCGAAATAGATAAGCCCTATCTTAACATCGATACCTTTCCCGTTTTCTCCCCTCTTTCTTAGCTCCTTCAACAGTTCAAGCGCCTGATCCATCTTTCTCTGCTGAATGTAAATCTGGCTCAAGTTCCATTTGGCGTTATCATTATACGGATCAGCCCGAAGGAGCCTGCGATAGAGGACTGCCGCCTTCTCAAACTCGTTCTGCTTCATGTAGAGTACGCCCAGGGCGTCAAGGGCAGGGGCCAGGTTGGAACGCATTTTTAAAACCTTTTTAAAGTATTTCTCCGCTTCTTTCAGAAGACCAATCTCCATGTAGATCTTCCCAAGATAAAAATTTCCCATTACGGAGTTTGGCCGCTTACTTAGCAGTTCCTTGAGCGTTTTGACTGCCTTCTCATAATTTTTCTGATCCGCATAGAGAGAGCTTAGAAAGAGATAGGGTTTAACCTTGTCGGGAGTCAGTTTTAACACCTTTTCAAATGATGAGATCGCCTCCTTACTCTGCTTGTTATCATAATATAGGTTTCCCAGCAGTTCATAAACTTCCGGGTTATCTGGATACAAATCCCTTGCTATCTTCACTTCCACAATGGCTTCAGGAAGTCTCCCGAGGCTCCACAAAAGCCGGGCGATCTCCATATGAAGGTAGAGCGATGCCGGGTCATGTTCGAGGGCCTTACGGTATGCCTTCAATGCACCTCTTGTGTCACCATTCAACCACCTCGTCCGTGCGACAAGATAGGCATAAACTGCTTCCTGGTCAACCGGTACTTCCCTAAGCGTCACCTTTAAACGCGGATTCACTGTGACCCCCGGTTGCGAGACACAGGATATCAGCGCCCCGATAAAGAGCAGGGTCATCAGCCATCCGAGACGTTTTGAAGGTCCCGTTCTACGTGTCAGGTCGATATCAAACATCTAAAACAGATTCCCCCTGGGCCTAAAGGCCTATGTGACCCACAATGGTCGTTTTGTCCGGCGGGAGGGTCACGGCCGGTCGTGACTGTTTGATGGCATTGTCCGGATCCTTGAGTCCGTGCCCCGTCAGTGTTGCCACCACGACTTTCCCACTCTCCAGCCCAATTTTCTCCCTGTACCGGATAATACCGGCAATTCCAGCCGCCGAGGCCGGCTCGCAAAATATACCCTCTTTCTCGCTCAGGAGCTTATAGGCGGACAGAATTTCCCCGTCGCTTACCATTTCGATACCTCCCCCGGACTCATCACGGGCGATCTCGGCCTTTTTCCATGAAGCCGGATTTCCTATGCGGATCGCCGTGGCGACAGTCTCTGGTTTTTCAATCGGATACCCCCTCACAATGGGCGCCGCACCTTCAGCCTGAAATCCCCACATCTTTGGCAGGCTATCAGTCACCCCTTTCTCAAAATATTCCTTGTATCCCTTCCAATAGGCCGTAATATTCCCCGCATTGCCTACCGGAAGGATATGGACATCGGGCGGCCCTCCAAGGACGTCACACACCTCGAAAGAGGCGGTTTTCTGCCCCTCAATCCTGTAGGGATTGATTGAATTTACCAGGGTAACAGGATAATTACGGGAAATCTCTACCACTAATTTCAAGGCTTCGTCGAAGTTTCCCTCGACCTGAATGACGTCCGCACCGTGCATCATGGCCTGGGAAAGTTTCCCGAGGGCGATCTTTCCTTCCGGGATCAAGACATACGCCTTCAGACCGCACCTGGCGGCATAGGCCGCTGCGGAGGCCGAGGTATTGCCCGTTGAGGCGCAAATGACAGCCCGGGCCCCTTCCTCCACCGCCTTTGAAATAGCCATCGTCATGCCGCGGTCCTTGAAGGAACCGGTAGGATTAACTCCCTCGAATTTCAGGTAGAGATCGATGTCCAGGCCGATTGCCGCCGCCAGATTCCTGGCAGGAATCAGCGGCGTATTCCCTTCAAGCAGGGTGACTACATTCCTCTCGTCATTCAGGGGAAGATAGTCCCAATAATGCCGAATAACACCTTCCCAATGCATAGCTTTCCTTTCTATTTCAGATCCATTTCGATATGGAGGGCAAGCGTCGGTTCCATCACCACACTTAGGTGGTCGATCGACTTCAGGGCTTCATCGATCTGCCTCTGCGTGGTTTCGTGGGTCACCATGACGATGTCCACGGGTTCCTCCCCTTCCCCTTTCTGCATTACCGAGGCCAAGCTGATACCCTTCTCTCCAAAAATACCCGAGATTTTAGACAGAACCCCCGGGCGATCCACCGTCTTCATCCTAAGATAATAGACACCCCTTCCCTCTTTGGCATCGCGGATGACGGCATCCTGGAAGGCTTCAAGAGGATACCCCAGGGGCGGGATCTCATACATATCCCCCTTGGCGAGATGTCTTGCAATAGCCGCGATGTCGCTGACCACGGCGCTGCCTGTGGGAAGCATTCCAGCGCCCTTACCGTAATAAAGGGTACTTCCCACAAAATCACCGATGACATGAATGGCATTGTAAACTCCATTCACCTTTGCCAGCATGTGGGACTCGGGGATCATCACGGGATGGACCCGGATCTCCAGCTCTCCGTCATCCCATCTCCCTACGGCAAGAAGCTTAATCACAAGCCCCAATTCCCGGGCGTGCAGAACATCCAGCTGGCTAATCCCCCTTATCCCCTTTATGGATATGGCGTCAAAGGGAATCCTTACTCCAAAGGCCATGGTGCTCAGAATAGCGATCTTATGAGCGGCGTCGATCCCCTCCACATCGAAACTCGGGTCTACTTCAGCATACCCTTTCTGCTGTGCTTCCTTCAGGGCATCCTCAAAATCCATACCCGAGGTACTCATCCGGCTCAGTATATAATTCGCCGTGCCATTCAGTATCCCATGGATTGACAGAAATTTATTGGCGCAAAGCCCCTCCCTGATGCTTCGCAGGATAGGAATGCCTCCACCCACGCTCGCCTCGAAGGCAAGGGTTGCCTTGCTTTTATTTGCCGCCTCAAACAGTTCCCAGCCACGCGTGGCAAGCAGGGCCTTGTTGGCCGTCACCACGTACTTCCCCTGCGCAAGGGCCTCCTTGATAAATGTCGCTGCCGGCTCGTATCCCCCTATGAGCTCGACCACTATGTCCACCTCAGGATCAGCGATAAGTGCCCTGGCATCATTGGTCAAAACCGCGGGATCGATAGGGATGCCCCTGTCAGTTTTCAGGTCAAGGACTGCGATACGCTTGACATCAAGGTAAAGCCCCGTCCTGCTGTGGATTAACTCCCTGTTTTCCTGCAAAATCCTGATTGTCCCGGATCCCACCGTTCCAAACCCGATAATCCCAATGCCGATATTCTCTCCCACCCGCTCCTCCTACAAAATCGAACGAATACCACGAATGGCTTGTTTAATCCTCTGCTCGTTTTCAACGAGGGCAAAGCGGATATAGCCCTCTCCTTCGTCTCCAAAGCCAATCCCGGGAGACACAGCCACCTTTGCCTTATCAATGAGCATTTTAGAAAACTCCAGGGATCCCATCTCCTGGTACGGTTCAGGAATCTTCGCCCAGACGAACATGGTCGCCTTCGGCTTTTCTATGCTCCACCCTATGCGATTCAGGCCGTCCACCATTGCGTCGCGGCGTTTGCGATAGATCTCGACTATCTCCGAAACACAGGCCTGATCCTCGTTCAGGGCTATAATCGAGGCAATCTGGATCGGCTGGAAGATGCCGTAGTCAAAATAACTCTTGAGTTTCTTCAGGGCGGAGATGATATCCCGGTTTCCCACGGCAAACCCGACACGCCACCCCGGCATACTATAACTCTTCGAAAGCGTGAAAAATTCAACGCCCACATCCTTCGCCCCAGGCACGGACATCATACTTGGAGGCTCATATCCGTCGAAGGCAAGGTCTGCATAGGCAAAGTCGTGCACTACCATTAGGTCGTGCTCCCTGGCAAAATCCACGAGATTTTCAAAAAAGGTACGGTTCACTACCTTTGTTGTCGGATTGTGGGGAAAGCTGACAATCACCATCTTCGGTTGCGGCCACATGTGTCGCGCCGCGCTGGTGAGGCGCTCGAAGAAATCTCCTTCTCCCTCCAGGGGAACGCTCCGCAGGTCTCCCCCCGCCATCACCACAGAGTAGATGTGGATGGGATATGTGGGGGTTGGGACGAAGACCACTTCCCCCGTTCCCAGGGTCGCCAGGGCAAGGTGGGCCAGTCCCTCTTTTGACCCGATTGTGACGATGGCCTCTTCCTCCGGATCGATGTACACATCGTACCGCCGCTTGTACCAGTCGGCGATGGCAAGCCGCAGTTTATAGATGCCGCGCGAAACCGAATACCTGTGATTCCTGGGATTCTGCGCCGCCTCGACAAGTTTTTCCACAATATGTTTCGGGGTCGGTATGTCGGGGTTTCCCATTCCAAGATCTATGATATCCTCTCCCCGCCGCCGCGCCGAAATCTTCAGGTCGTTGACGATATTAAACACATAGGGGGGGAGTCGCTTGATACGATGAAATTCCCTCATGTATGCCCTCTCTCTTCCGATTTTGAACCTATTTATTAGCATACCCCTTCCCCCTTTTCAATAAAACCTTTTCAAACAGCGCGGGTTTCAGTATAGTGTGTCCATGAAGCATCTATCCTATCCCCTCAACGAAAAACAACTGAAAGCGGTTGCACATACAGAAGGCCCCTTGATGATCTTTGCCGGCGCGGGGAGCGGCAAGACACGCACCCTTACCTACAGATTTGCCTACATCATTCAGGCACAACGTGCCCACCCCTCAGAAATCCTGGCCGTCACCTTCACAAACAAGGCTGCGAGAGAGATGAGGGAGCGTATCGTTGGAATTACCGGGATTCGCCCGCGAGGTCTTTTTGTTTCGACCTTCCATTCCTTCTGCCTCTGGATCTTAAGATCCTACAGCGATCGGATCGGTATTGACCCGAAGTTTGCCATCCTGGACGACTCCGATCAGAAGCGCCTGATGAACACCATCTTCAAGGAGATGAATATCAATTCCCGGATTCTCACGCCCAAGCGGGCGCTCTGGGACATCCAGCATGCCAAGGCTCACGGCATCTCACCCCAGTCCTATACCTACGGCCCCTATGATCTCATCGGCAAACGCGTAGCCGAGATCTATGAGGTTTACCAAAAACGTCTTATGGCGCTGAACGCAATGGACTTCTCCGACCTCTTGCTGAATGCCTATCGCCTCCTGGTTCACTCGGAAGACACCCTGGCCCATTTCCGAAAGGCCTTTCGCTATGTAATGGTTGATGAGTACCAGGATACAAACTTTATTCAATACCAGATAGCAAAACAACTATCATGGGAGCATCGAAACCTCTGTGTCGTGGGAGACGACGACCAGTCGATCTACTCATGGAGAGGCGCCAACAAGGAAAACATCCGGCTCTTCAGGGAAGACTTCCCCGAGGCAGCGATCATCAAGCTCGAGCAGAACTACCGTTCCACAAAAACCATCCTCAAATGTGCCTCCCACCTCATCCGTTACAACGCATCACGAACCAAAAAGACCCTTTGGACGGAGAATACCCAGGGAGAGCCCATTACCCTCTACGAGGCGGAAGACGAGGAAGACGAAGCAAAATGGGTCATCAAAACGATCCAATCCCTCAGCGCAAACGGACATTTCTGGCAGGACTTCGCCGTTTTTTACCGGACCAACGCCCAGTCCCGCGTTTTTGAGGAGCAGCTTATTCACCGCGGCATCGCCTACCAGATCTTCGGTGGATTCCGGTTCTACGACAGGAAAGAGATCAAAGACCTCCTGGCCTATCTCAAGTGCCTTGTAAATCCCAGAGATGAAATCTCCTTCCGCCGTGCCATCGCCGCTCCGTCTCGCGGCATAGGAAAGGGAACCCTTGAACAGATCAAGACCTTTGCCGCAAGCCGTGCTTTAACCTTCTTAGATGCCCTGGGAAAGATTTGCGAAGAGCCAACATTCAGAATGAAAAAGAAGGTTCGTCCCTTCTACGAGTGGCTGGTTAACGTGAAATCCCTCGTCGGTAATAAGAGCCTATCAGTGATCCTGAAAAAAATCGTAATTGACTCGAAATATCTAGACCCTTACCGGGACAGCAGCGATCCCCGGGCTCAATCGATTGTTGAAAACGTCGAGGAACTTATAGCCGCCATAGCAAGTTACGAGGAAGAAGCCCTCTCACCATCGCTGGAAGATTTCCTCGACCATGTCACCCTGATGACCGATACCGATACGCTGGGTGAGACATCTGGAAAAGTAACGTTGATGACCCTGCACAGTGCCAAGGGACTGGAATTCCCTATCGTCTTCATTACCGGGCTGGAAGAGGGGTTTCTACCCCATGAGCGAAGTATGCTCGACGAAGAAAAGGTGGACGAGGAACGCCGACTCTTCTACGTAGGCATCACGCGGAGCCAGAAACGCCTCTTTTTGAGTTTTTGCGACGAACGAAAACAGTTCGGGCGCTATACATGCAAGCCGCCCTCGAGGTTCCTTAAAGAACTACCTCAGGAAATCATTAAATTGGTTAAACCAGATAAGACTCCCCGGAACTACCGGGCACACGGTTATCCATCCAAAATTACCCCTGTTAGCCCTCCATCGGGGGAGCCTTTTGAGGGGGCCGAAACCTTTCAAGTAGGGCAGCAGGTTCTTCATCCCACCTTCGGGAAGGGAACCATACGCGTGCGAGAGGTCAAAAACCAGAACCCCAAACTCCTGATTCAATTTGAGGGTGTGGGGTTAAAACTCATCTATCCCCAATTCGTGGAGCTCGTCAGGTTATGACCCGACTTTCCCCCCTAACCGTCGGCCTGTTTCAGTTTAATGTCCAAAAGGGTAACCTTAAGGCAAACATGGATGCTGTCTCCGCCGCCGCAAGGGACGCGGGGGAACGAGGTGTCGACTGGCTCCTGCTCCCTGAACTCTTCAGCAGCAGTTACGACCTTGAAAACACCGCCAAGTGGGGAGAGATCAATAAGACCGAGACCCTGCCGTCGATCTCCAGACTGGCGGCAGAAAACCGCTTTGCCATAATCGGATCGTACATTCTTCCACTACCCTCCGGGGGATATGGGAATACCCTTGTATGGTTCGATCCCTCGGGGAACGAGGCAGGACGCTATACAAAACTCCACCGGTTCAAACCCATGAATGAAGACCAATATCTGACTCCGGGAAGTGCCCCTGCCATTACCAGAACACCCTACGGCACCGTGGGTCTTTCCATCTGCTATGACATCCGTTTCCCAGAACTTTACCGTTTCTATCTCTCAAAAGGTGCACACTTTGCCGTTCTTCCCAGCCAGTGGCCCCACCCGCGCATGAAACACTACGAAACCCTCATCAGGGCCAGGGCTATAGAAAACCAGATCGTCATGATCGCAGTCAACCGCGTGGGAACAGAAGGAAACAATACCTTCTTCGGGCACTCCATGATCGTCGACCCGTGGGGGGAAACCATCTGCAACGCCAGGGAGGAAGAAATCCTTCTTGTCTGCATGTTTGACCCTTCTGATATACCCAAAACCCGAAAGGCCTTCCCCGTAATAGACGACATCCGCCATGATATATGGGAGGGGGGCAAGTCCTGATTTGATTGTTGATGGAACACTATTTTACGTAGATTTAGACCGATTCCTTTTTTACTTTTGCCTTTGATCACTTCGGCTTACTGGTCAGCAGCACCATTATATTGATTCACCCAAATGAAGACAGTTTCTTTAAACCACTTCCAAGCCCTTCATTTACGCCAGCCAGACATCCTTAACCAGCAATATTAACGCCACAATCAACAAAACTATCCCAAACGCCAACCGCACCCCTTTCGGTTTCATCTTGCCGCTCATAAACCGGGCACCCAAATTACTGCCCGTGACAACAGCGACAGCACATGCAATCCATAAAAGCCAGATGGGATGAGCCCCTGCGACAATGTGGGAAATAAGGCTGGCCGAAGTGGAGCATATTACCACAAACATGGAAGTTGCCGCTGCGGTTTTTGTCCCTATACCGAAAAGAACAAGAAGGGGTACCACCATTGCCCCGCCACCCCGCCCGATGAGGCCGGCGTCAAACCCAAGGGCTACCCCCCCGAAAATCCCGAGGAACAATTTTCCGGTCGGATTCATGACCTTCTTTTTAGGGGTCCATCCAGAGAGCATCAACAGGGCCCCCATGATGGTCAAAACGGAAAAAAATACAATAACCGCCCGGGTAGAAACCACCACGTTGACCCACGTGCCGAGTGGCGCGCCCACGACCATTGCCAGGCCAAAGGGAATGGCAATATGCCAATCTATCAACCGTTTCCGACTATAGATAAAGGTAGCTGAAAGGCTGCTTACCAGGCTCAGCAAAATTCCTAATGGGATTGCCTCCGTCTTGAAGTCCATACCCATCCAAAACAGAATAGGGATGTAAAGCTGTGCACCCCCCATCCCAAGCATGGAAAACAAAAAGGAAATTACAAAAAAGAGAGCGGGCGCCAACCAGATCAAAAAATTTCCCAATTCATTTCTCCCCTCCCTTTAATTCCTGCTGAAGATGATGGAGGAGGTTCAGGGCCTCGAGGGGCGTCATCCGTTCAATCGGCGCCTTTCTGATTTTCTCCTCAACAGGGGAAGGCCTGACGGCAAACAATTCAAGTTGCGCGGAGACGGGATGGGCGCTTGTCTCCCTGTGGGAAACGGAAATGGCCGGAACCCCGGCCTCTGTAAGTTCCCCTTTTTCGAGATTAAACAGGATCTCCTTTGCGCGGGCAATTACGTTTGAATCCAGGCCGGCCAGTCGGGCCACCTGAATGCCATAACTTCTGTTCATCCCTCCCTTAACCAGTTTTCGCAGAAAGATAATCTCATCATTCCATTCCTTGACCGCAACGTTCCAGTTGTGGATTCTCGGCTTCAGGCGGGAAAGGTCCGTCAATTCATGATAGTGGGTAGCAAAGAGGGTCTTGGTCCCTGCGCCCTCGTATCGGTCATGGAGGTATTCGGCGATGGCCCAGGCGATGCTGAGGCCGTCGAAGGTGCTAGTCCCCCGCCCAATCTCGTCCAGGACAATGAGGCTCCTGACAGTTGAACTGGATAGGATGTTGGCCGTCTCCTTCATCTCTACCATGAAAGTGGACAACCCCAGAGCGAGGTTATCAGATGCACCAACCCGGGTAAAAATCTGGTCAATAACCCCGATCTGAGCCTCCCGGGCCGGAACAAAAGACCCTATATGGGCCATGAGGGCAATCAGGGCCACCTGGCGGATATAGGTTGATTTCCCTGCCATGTTCGGACCCGTAATAAGCATAATCTGGTTTTCCTCGCTGTCTAGCATGGTATCATTGGGCACGAACGACTCTTGGAGGTTTATCTGCTCCACGACAGGATGCCGCCCCTGTTTTATCCAGAGTCGGCTGTCATCGGCGATTACCGGTCGGCAGTACCGGTAACGCTGGGCAATGTCTCCCAGTGCAATCAAGACATCCAGCTGTGCCAGGGCCCCCCCAATTGACTGGATTTTCTCCGCTTGGGTCTTAACCCTGTCACGTAGTTCAACAAAGATGGAATATTCCAGTTGCTTGATCCGTTCCTCCGCCGACAGGACCTTTTCCTCCATATCCTTCAACTGCGGGGTCGTGAATCTTTCAGCGTTGACCAGGGTCTGCTTTCTCTGGTAATCATCGGGAACGAGGTCAAGGTTGGGCCGAGTCACTTCAATATAATAACCGAAGACACGATTGTACCGGACCTTTAGAGAGTTGATACCCGTTCGCTCCCGTTCCTGGGTTTCAAGACGTATCATCCAGTTTTTACCAGAGGCCCGTATCTCCCTCAGTTCATCCAACTCGGGAGATATACCATCCCGGATTATCCCCCCCTCCTGAACTGTAAGAGGTGGGGCATCTACAAGGGTAGATTTCATGACTTCGACCAGGGCGTCCATGGGGTCAAGTTTACCTTTGATTTCCTCCATCAGGGCGCCGGGGATCCCTTCGATGCCCTCGATGAGGAAAGGGAGACGAGTTAGAGTGTCCCGTAACTGGGCAAGATCCCGTGCATTGGCACGTTCGGCCGTTATCCGCCCCATCAGACGTTCCAGGTCTGCCATCTCACTTAGGATGGATTGGATGCCCTTGCGACGCCTGGCGTCGGAACGCCATGCTTCCACGCAATTTAGGCGGCGATTAATCTCCCCGGGATCCTGTAGGGGATAACGAAGCCATTCCCTCAACAGGCGTCTGCCCATGGGTGTACGGGTTTCATCCATTACCCACAGGAGCGTGGTCCGCCGGGTCTTTCCGCTCAGCGGTTCAAATATCTCGAGGTTCCGCCGTGTAAATTCGTCTATTCTCAGGAAGGGCTGACGCGCCGTGACCTGTAGGCGCTTAAGGTGCTCGATGTGATCATTCCTTGTCCATACGAGATAGGACAGGAGAAACTTCAGGGTATCACGTTCCACCTCGGATAAGGCCCCCTCCAAATCCCACGCCTCTCGCCTGATAATTTCACGGTACAGGGATTCTATCCGGCCGGTGTTTGATCCATTGTCTCCCTCAAATTGGGTAAGGATGGCGATTTTCACAAGCCTCTCTGACAAAGAGGGAAAGAATGATGTGAAAGAAGGTGACAGGAGGATTTCCTTTGGTTGATGGACCTGCAGGTGACTCAGGATGGCCTCTGTCTGAGTGTCTGAAAGGAGTTTCAGATCGCCTGTCAGGATATCCAGAAAGGCAAGGCCTATTACGTCTTCGACAGGGAATAACGCCGCTAAAAATACGTTTTCGGACCCCAAAATCGACTCCAATCCCACGGGTAAACCGGGGGTCACGATCCGGACGATCTCCCGAGTAACAATGGTCTTTGCCGTTTTTGTGTCTTCAACCTGCTCACAGATAGCTACCCGGCGTCCCTTCTGGATGAGTTTTGCGAGGTACTGGTCACAGGCATGATAGGGGATACCGCATAACGGAACGCTTTCCTTCTTTCCCTTATCTCTGGAGGTCAGGGCGATATCGAGGATCTTTGAGGCAATTAATGCATCCTCGAAAAACATCTCGTAGAAATCACCCATGCGAAAGAAGAGAATGACGTCCGGCACCTGAGATTTTATCTGGAGATACTGCTGAATCATGGGGGTCTGCTTGACCCCTTTTCGCTTTCCACCCACGGCGGCTATTATACCCGGCAGGGACAAAATCACAAGGGAATCAGGTCAGTTTTTTAAGGAAACAGTGGAGGAATACACAAGCCCAGTGCTTCGTCAAGGCCCATCATGATATTCATATTCTGTATCGCCTGACCAGAAGCCCCCTTGATGAGATTGTCGATGGCCGACATGGCTACCACCAGTTTGCCACCCGGGGCAAGAGCAAGACCGATATCACAGTAGTTGCTTCCCCGCACGTGATGGGTCGAGGGAAACGTTCCGTAAGGAAGGACCCTGACAAAGGGCTTGTCGGCGTATGAACTTTCATACAGGGCCAGGAGGGCTTTTTCTTCCATACGCTGTTTCAGAGGGAGATAGATAGTGCTGACAATTCCGCGATTCATGGGAGATAGGTGAGGGACAAAATAAACTTCCCCAACATCTTCGGAGGATGATTTAAGAATAGATGCGATTTCTGGCTGGTGACGATGGCTCAGGACCTTGTAGGGCTTCAGCCCCTCGTCCACCTCACAGAAATGAGTAGCCAAAGTCGGCTCCCTACCGGCGCCGCTCACGCCTGACTTGGAATCGACAATCAGGGGCATTCCCGGGGCATGGAGCCCTTCCGTAATGACCGGCGCCGCTGCAAGAATGGCGGAGGTGGGATAACATCCTGGATTTCCCACGATTTCGGCCTTTCTGATCTTACTGAAAAAGAGTTCGGGCAAACCGTAAACTGCCTTCTCTGCCAGTTCAGGTGTTTGATGTTTTTGATAGGCCTGTTCATAAATTGTAATATCCTTAAACCTGTAATCGGCGCTCAAGTCTATGACACGCTTGCCGTACCTGGCGATTTGATAAACTATCTTCATCGCCTGCCCGTGCGGCACCGCTGTAAATACAATATCCACCCCGGAAAGAAGGTCGGGGGTAAACCGGACAAACCTGAGATCCGTCATGGAACGCAGGGCGCCGAAGGTCTCACAGATCAACTGCCCCTCGAACTTTCGTGACGTCACCCACTGGATCTCCGTCTCGGGGTGACCAAGAAGAAGAGAGACAAGTTGAACCCCCGTGTAGCCCGACCCACCGACAATACCAACCTTGACCATTTCTTTCTCCTACAAAAAAGGAGGCCAACGAGGCCCCCTTTGATATCCTTGTTATCGTTTTGAAAATTGGAATCTCGCCCGGGCCCCTCTCTGGCCATACTTCTTCCGCTCTTTTACTCTGGGATCACGCCTCACGAAACCAGCCTTCTTCAGAGGGGTTCGCAGCGTTGCGTCATAGGCCATTAAGGCCTTGGTAATGCCGTGGCGGATCGCCCCCGCCTGACCTGTTGTTCCACCGCCCTGAACATTGATCATGACGTCAAACTTGCCAAAAGTCCCTGTAACCTCAAAGGGCTGTTGAATGACTGTACGCCCCGATTCCGTTCCGAAATATTCGTCTACCGGACGGCTGTTTATGATAATCTGACCGCTGCCTTCCTGCATCCAGACTCTTGCAACGGATGATTTACGTCTTCCTGTTGCATAATAACGCTGTACCATATTTTACGCTCCCGTTTCAACCTGAAGGGGTTTTGGTTTCTGAGCCACATGGGGATGTTCAGGCCCCTCATATACCTTCAGCTTCTTGATCAGTTTCCTCCCAAGCCTGTTTTTGGGAAGCATTCCCCAAACTGCCCTGCGGATGATTTCTTCCGGCCGCTTCTGACGTAGTTTTTCAGCGGAAACTCCCTTGATTCCACCCGGATACCCCGAGTGATGATAATACATCTTTTGAGACCACTTTCGACCCGTCAGGACTATCTTTTCGGCATTTACCACCACGACAAAATCACCAGCATCCATGTAGGGTGCATACGTGGGCTTTGTTTTCCCCCTCAGAATAGAGGCGATATCAGCGGCAATTTTTCCAAGAACCTGTCCTTTGGCATCAATCAAAATCCACTGTTTCTCTATTTCATCAGGTTTTACCATCGTCGTTTTTCTCATTTTTTTCCATCCTTCCTTATCGTCGAATGCTTTGTTTATATCAAATTCACGAAAAAGTCAACCTTCAAGACGTACTTCAGGCTTCTTTGTGGGCCATTCCTTCTTCCAAACCTAATTCCTCGGGCCGACAGAATTTCAACAGGTCAATACCAGAAGGCAAGGTAATATTTGAACGGAGGAGTTTCAACTCGTTTTCTTCGCTTATTTCGGCGGAAAAACACTCTACAATATCCACTCCTTTTGACTGGAGGTCCCGATAGGCCTCGTAGAAACTCTTGGTATTTTCCGCCTGCCCTGCAACCGATATGGGGACCTCTGAAAGCCCGTTCAGGCTTATAAAGTGCTCAAGCTGATTATCATCACACGATTTTCCTTGAGTGATGTAAAGTAAAATCCCTTCTTTCATCCCTGCTCCCTATTGTTTCACCTGTTTCTCAAATTAACGCGTAAATCTATCAATGAAACCCGCCGTTGTCAAGAAGCACATTGGCATTTAAAAATCAATCCACGTTGTAACTGCCTCGCCCCAGGCCTCTGGAGCTTCCCCTTATGAGGGCAACATCAATCACTTTATAAAGAATTTTTTACGGTCCTGATTTCCTCGGCCAACGCATCCCCAAGATTCCCTGCCATTCATTTTTCCACAAGGCCTTTTGCATGAATATAACACCGGCAAACAG
>Ga0114934_10001416_pt1 | contig 15615 bp, 25 predicted proteins | sample 4SBtaG_2_FD_99695 | JGI IMG/M metagenome (GOLD analysis project Ga0114934, IMG submission 99695) | Deep subsurface microbial communities from Kolumbo volcano to uncover new lineages of life (NeLLi) - 4SBTROV10_white metaG | ecosystem: Environmental > Aquatic > Marine > Volcanic ... | reverse complement strand
TGACCAGATCGACGGTGCGCCCGAAGAAAAGGCGCGCGGCATAACCATCTCGACCGCGCATGTGGAATACGAGACGGAAAACCGCCATTACGCCCACGTCGATTGCCCCGGCCACGCGGACTATGTGAAAAACATGATCACCGGTGCCGCGCAAATGGATGGCGCCATTTTGGTGGTCTCGGCGGCCGATGGCCCGATGCCGCAAACGCGCGAGCACATCCTGCTGGGCCGTCAGGTCGGCATCCCGGCGATGGTCGTTTACATGAACAAGGTCGATCAGGTTGACGACGACGAGCTGCTGGAGCTGGTGGAAATGGAAATCCGCGAGCTTTTGACCGAATACGGCTATCCGGGTGACGATGTTCCGATCATCAAGGGCTCGGCGCTGGCGGCGCTGGAGGGGACCAACCCCGAGATCGGCGAAAACTCGATCCGCGAACTGATGGCGGCGGTGGACGAATATATCCCGCAGCCGGATCGCGCGATTGACCAGCCGTTCCTGCTGCCGATCGAGGATGTCTTTTCGATCTCGGGCCGTGGCACGGTCGTAACCGGCCGGGTCGAGCGTGGCGTGATCACCGTTGGCGACGAAGTCGAAATCGTCGGCATCCACGACACCAGGAAAACCACCTGTACCGGCGTTGAAATGTTCCGCAAGCTGCTGGATCGCGGCGAAGCAGGCGACAACATCGGTGTGCTTCTGCGTGGCATTGACCGCGACGGGGTCGAGCGTGGTCAGGTTCTGGTGAAACCGGGTTCGGTGACGCCGCACACGGAATTCGAGGCCGAAGTCTACATCCTGACCAAGGACGAGGGCGGGCGTCACACGCCGTTCTTCAAGAACTACCGCCCGCAGTTCTATTTCCGGACGACGGACGTCACTGGTACAGTGGAATTGCCCGAAGGCACCGAGATGGTGATGCCCGGCGACAACCTTAAATTCGGGGTTGAGCTGATCGCCCCGATCGCCATGGAAGAGGGCCTGCGTTTCGCCATCCGCGAAGGCGGCCGCACCGTTGGCTCGGGTGTTGTCAGCAAGATCATCAAGTAACCGCCTGATCGTCAAACTCGTGGCGGGGGACTGATCCCCCGTCGCGCATATGAAACCTTGAGGCCGAAAGAGGCAGACACATGCAAGGTCAAAACATTCGAATCCGGCTTAAGGCCTTCGATTACCGCGTTCTGGATGCCAGCACCGCGGAAATCGTCAACACGGCCAAGCGGACCGGCGCGCAGGTGCGCGGCCCGATCCCGCTGCCGCGTAAAATTGAAAAGTTCACGGTGCTGCGCAGCCCGCATGTCAACAAGAAATCCCGTGAGCAGTTTGAAATCCGGACGCACAAGCGTCTGCTGGACATTGTTGATCCGACCCCGCAAACCGTGGACGCGCTGATGAAGCTCGACCTCGCGGCTGGCGTGGATGTCGAGATCAAGTTGTAAGGGAGGGCATAGAGACATGCGCTCTGGAATCATAGCAAAGAAACTGGGTATGACCCGGCTTTTCACCGAGGATGGTCGTCAGATTCCTGTCACCGTCCTGCAGATGGAAAACCTTCAGGTTGTCTCGCAGCGCACCCCTGAAAAGGACGGTTATTCGGCGGTCCAACTGGGTTGCGGCGCGGCCAAGGCCAAGCGAACATCAGCAGCCATGCGCGGCCATTTCGCGGTCGCCAAGGTCGAGCCAAAGCGCAAGATCGCGGAATTTCGGGTCAGCCCGGAAAACCTGATCGGCGTGGGCGAGGAAATCACCGCCAATCATTTTCTGGAAGGCCAGAAAGTGGACGTTGCGGGCACTTCGATCGGCAAGGGATTTGCCGGTGCGATGAAGCGTCACAATTTCCACGGCCTGCGCGCAACGCACGGGGTGTCGATCAGCCACCGTTCGCATGGGTCGACCGGCCAGTGTCAGGAACCCGGCAAGGTTTTCAAGGGCAAGAAGATGGCCGGTCACATGGGCGCGGCCCGCGTGACGACGCAGAACCTTGAAGTGGTGCGTACCGATATCGACCGTGGTCTGATCATGATCAAGGGCGCGGTTCCCGGCTCGAAGGGCGGTTGGGTAACGGTCAAGGATGCGGTCAAGAAAAAGGCCCCCGAGGGTCTGCCCAAACCAGCGGCGCTGCGCTCGGCGCTGGCTGCGGCCGAGGCTGCTGATGCCCCCGAAGGAGGCGCTGAAGAATGAAGGCTGATGTAATCAAACTGGACGCAAAAAAGGCTGGCTCGGTCGAACTGTCCGACGCGATTTTCGGGCTGGAGCCGCGGGCCGACATCCTGCAACGGATGGTGCGCTACCAACTGGCGAAACGCCAGGCCGGGACGCATAAGGTCAAGACCCGCTCGGAAACCAGCTATTCGACCAAGAAGATCTATCGCCAGAAGGGCACAGGCGGCGCGCGCCACGGCGACCGTAACGCACCGATCTTTCGCAAGGGCGGCGTTTACAAGGGGCCGACCCCGCGCTCTCATGCCCATGACCTGACCAAGAAGTTTCGCGCCCTCGGCCTGAAACATGCGCTTTCGGCCAAGGTCGCGGCGGGCGAGCTGGTCATTCTGGACACGACCGAGCTGAAAGAGGCCAAGACCAAAACACTGGCCAAGGCAATCAAGGATCTTGGCTGGAAACGCACGCTGGTCATTGATGGGGCCGAGGTGAACGAAAACTTTGCCTTGGCGGCACGCAATATCGACAGTGTCGATGTTCTGCCCAGCGTTGGCGCGAATGTTTACGACATCCTGCGCCGCGATACGCTGGTTCTGACCAAGGCTGGCGTCGAAGCACTGGAGGCTCGACTGAAATGAGTGTGAAAGCTGAACTTTACGATGTGATCCGCAAGCCGATTATCACCGAAAAGGCCACGATGGCCTCGGAAAACAACGCGGTTGTGTTCGAGGTTGCAGTCAGCGCCAACAAGCCGCTGATCAAGGAAGCAGTCGAAAGCCTGTTCAACGTTAAGGTGAAGGCGGTCAACACCACCATCACCAAAGGCAAGGTCAAGATGTTCCGCGGTCGCAAAGGCACGCGCAAGGACGTCAAGAAGGCCTATGTGACGCTGGAGGAAGGCAACACTATCGACGTGACAACGGGCCTCTGATAAAAGCCCTCGAATCACGGCCCCGCGCGGGCCGTGATTACGTTTATTCATCGCGGACCTACGGGGCCGTTCACCAATGGGCCGACTGGCCCGCAAGCAAACGGAAAGACAGTTAAATGGCACTGAAGTCGTATAAACCGACAACGCCAGGCCAGCGCGGGCTGGTTCTGATCGACCGTTCGGAGCTTTGGAAAGGGCGTCCGGTCAAATCCCTTACGCAGGGGTTGACCAAGAAGGGCGGCCGGAACAACACCGGGCGGATTACGATGCGCCGCAAGGGCGGGGGCGCCAAGCGCCTTTACCGCATTGTGGATTTCAAGCGCAACAAAATGGGCATTTCCGCGACGGTCGAGCGGATCGAATATGACCCCAACCGCACCGCGTTCATCGCGCTGGTCAAATACGAAGACGGCACCCAGACCTATATTCTGGCGCCGCAACGTCTGGCGGTGGGTGACACGGTTGTCGCCGCAGCCAAGGCGGACGTAAAGCCCGGCAATGCGATGCCGTTTTCGGGTATGCCAATTGGCACGATTGTTCACAATATCGAGCTGAAGCCCGGCAAGGGCGGCCAGATCGCCCGTGCTGCCGGCACCTATGGACAATTCGTCGGTCGGGATGGGAGTTACGCGCAGATTCGTCTGTCCAGCGGCGAATTGCGGCTGGTGCGTCAGGAATGCATGGCGACGGTGGGGGCGGTCTCGAACCCTGATAACTCCAACCAGAACCTCGGCAAGGCAGGCCGCAGACGGCACATGGGCATTCGCCCCTCGGTGCGCGGCGTGGTCATGAACCCGGTCGACCACCCACATGGCGGCGGCGAGGGTCGCACCTCGGGCGGGCGCAATCCGGTCACCCCCTGGGGCAAGCCGACAAAAGGCGCACGCACGCGCAAGAAGAACAAAGAATCAACCAAGTACATCCTGCGTTCGCGCCACGCGAAGAAGAAGGGTCGTTAAGATATGTCACGCTCTACATGGAAAGGCCCCTTTGTCGATTCCTATGTCCTCAAGAAAGCCGAGGCATCACGGGAATCGGGCCGCAAGGAAGTTATCAAGATCTGGTCACGCCGTTCTACCATTCTGCCCCAATTCGTTGGCCTTACGTTTGGTGTCTATAACGGCCGCAAGCACATCCCCGTGCTGATCTCCGAGGACATGATTGGTCAGAAATTCGGCGAATACGCACCCACCCGCACCTATCACGGGCATGCCGCCGACAAGAAAGCGAAACGGAAATAGTCATGGGCAAAGCGAAAAACCCTCGCCGCGTGGCGGAGAACGAAGCGATGGCTGTCAGCCGCATGTTGCGCACCAGCCCTCAGAAACTGAACCTAGTGGCGGGCATGATCCGCGGCAAGAAGGTTGAAAAGGCGATTGCCGACCTGACCTTCAGCAAAAAGCGCATCTCCGAAGATGTTCTGAAAACGCTGCAATCCGCGATCGCCAATGCCGAGAACAACCACGGTCTTGACGTTGACGACCTGATCGTTGCCGAGGCCTGGGTTGGCAAGAACCTGACCCTGAAACGCGGACGTCCGCGGGCGCGGGGCCGGTTTGGCAAGATCCTGAAGCCGTTTGCTCAGGTCACAATCAAAGTGCGTGAAGTAGAGGAGCAAGCATAATGGGTCAGAAAATCAATCCGATTGGCCTGCGCCTTCAGATCAACCGCACATGGGACAGCCGTTGGTTTGCCAACAGCAAGGATTTCGGCGGTCTTCTGCTGGAAGACGTGAAGATCCGTAATTTCATCAAGAAAGAATGCGCACAAGCAGGCATTTCCAGCGTTGTGATCGAACGTCCGCACAAGAAATGCCGCGTCACTATCCGCTCGGCCCGCCCCGGTGTCATCATTGGCAAGAAGGGCGCCGATATCGAGGCCCTGCGCAAGAAGGTTGCCAACCTGACGGCCAGCGAGTTGCACCTTAACATCGTCGAGGTTCGCAAGCCGGAACTGGATGCACAACTTGTTGGCGAAAGCGTTGCCCAGCAGCTCGAGCGGCGGATTTCCTTCCGCCGGGCGATGAAACGCGCGGTGCAAAACGCGATGCGCATGGGCGCGCTTGGGATTCGTATCAACGTCGCCGGCCGTCTGGGCGGGGCCGAGATCGCCCGCACCGAATGGTATCGCGAGGGTCGTGTGCCGCTTCATACCCTGCGTGCTGACATTGATTACGCCACCTGCGAAGCCCTGACCGCCTATGGCATCATCGGCATCAAGGTCTGGATCTTCAAGGGCGAGATCATGGAGCACGATCCGCAGGCGCGTGATCGCAAGGCGCAGGAACTGAACGACGGGGGTGGGCCGCGTCCGCAGCGCCGCTGACAGGACACCGCCCTCTGAAGGAGAGAGAAAATGCTTTCACCAAAGCGCACGAAATTCCGCAAGCAGTTCAAGGGCCGTATTCACGGCGAGGCCAAGGGCGGAACCGATTTGAACTTTGGCTCGTACGGGCTGAAGGCTACCCAGCCCGAGCGGATCACCGCCCGCCAGATCGAGGCGGCGCGCCGCGCCATGACGCGTCACATGAAACGTCAGGGTCGGTTCTGGATCCGTATCTTCCCCGACCTGCCGGTCACCAAGAAGCCGACCGAGGTTCGGATGGGGAAAGGCAAAGGTTCGGTTGAATACTGGGCAGCCAGGGTCAAGCCGGGCCGGGTCATGTTTGAGATCGACGGCGTGTCCGAGGAGGTCGCCCGCGAGGCCCTGCGCCTGGCGGCGATGAAGCTGCCGGTCAAATGTCGCTTTGTCGAAAAAGAAGACTGGTAAATCCGGTTTCAACGACGAATGAAACAGAAAAACCCCCGGCTGACTGGTCGGGGGTTTTGCGTAATAATGGGCTAAAATAACGGCCCCTGACCTTGCCGTGACCCTGAACTGCAGATTTGGAGGATCCGCCCCATGCCCCGGATCGAATCGCTTTTTGCCACGCGCCTTTACCGCGCGGCCCTGTCGGAATTCGGCGCCGCCCCCACGCCCGAGGAACTGGAGGTTGCCTGCCTTTCGATTGCCGATGACGATGCGGCGGGGATGCAGTGGTCCGAGGAAAACGGCTATCCCGGTTACACCAGCTATGCCTCGCTCGACGATCTGCCCTGGCGGTTTCCGATCTTTTCCGATCTGGTCGCGGTGCTTGACAAACATGTTGCGGCGTTCGCCGATGATCTTGCCTTTGATCTGAACGGCAAGGCCCTTGGGCTGGACAGTCTGTGGATCAACATCCTGCCCGAGGGCGGTACGCATGCCTCGCATATTCATCCCCACAGCGTTATCAGCGGCACGACCTATGTGGCAATGCCCGGCGGGGCCAGCGCGCTGAAGCTGGAGGACCCGCGCTCGGCCCGGATGATGGCGGCGCCGACGCGCAAATCCGATGCCCGCCGCGAGCTGCGCCCATTCATTTATGTTGCCCCGAATCCGGGCGAGATCCTGCTGTGGGAAAGCTGGCTGCGCCACGAAGTTCCGCTGAACATGGCCGAAGCCGAGCGTATCAGCGTCAGCTTCAATTACGGTTGGGGGTAATTGCGGCTTTCCCTCTTGCCAAGCCGGCACAACCCCCCTATAGCAGCAGCTTCTAGAAGGACTCCACCGGAATCAGGGTCACCCTCAGGGGCCTGCCGGTGATGTTGAAAGGAAAATGCGTCATGAACGCTGATGAACTGCGAAACAAGACACCCGATCAGCTGCGCGAAGAGCTGGCCACCCTGAAAAAGGAGGCCTTCAACCTGCGGTTTCAGGCAGCCTCGGGCACGCTGGAAAACACAGCACGGGTCAGGGTGGTACGCCGTGACGCCGCGCGGGTAAAAACCGTCCTGAACGAAATTGCCGCCGCCGCGGCCACTGAATAAGGAAGCGTGACATGCCAAAGCGTATTCTGACCGGCACTGTGACCAGCGACCAGAACGAACAGACAGTAACCGTCTCGGTCGAGCGTCGTTTCACGCATCCCGTGCTGAAGAAAACCATTCGCAAGTCCAAGAAATACCGGGCGCATGATGCGAATAACCAGTTTAAAGTCGGGGATCAGGTCCGCATCCAGGAATGTGCCCCCGTCTCTAAAACCAAACGCTGGACGGTGGTGACCGACGCCTGAGGCGCCGTTCATTCCATCCAGTTTAATCGAAACCGTGGGGCCGACACTGCAACAGGTCCCCACAGGTCGGGAGAAACCAAATGATCCAGATGCAGACAAACCTGGATGTTGCTGACAACAGCGGCGCACGCCGTGTTCAGTGCATCAAGGTTCTGGGCGGTTCCCACAGAAAATACGCCTCTGTGGGGGACATCATCGTTGTCTCTGTGAAAGAAGCCATTCCTCGCGGCAAGGTGAAGAAGGGTGACGTTCGCAAGGCAGTTGTGGTGCGTACCGCCAAGGAAGTCCGTCGTGAAGACGGCACCGCAATCCGATTTGACCGGAACGCGGCCGTTATCCTCAACACCGCTGGCGAACCGATCGGCACCCGTATCTTCGGGCCGGTCGTTCGTGAATTGCGCGCGAAGAACTTCATGAAGATCATCTCGCTTGCGCCGGAGGTGCTTTAATCATGGCTGCGAAACTGAAAAAGGGTGACACTGTCATCGTGCTGGCCGGCAAGGACAAGGGCAAGAAGGGCGAGGTCGCCTCGATCGACCCGAAATCCGGCAAGGCCAAGGTCACCGGCGTGAACATGGCTATCCGCCACACCAAGCAAAGCCAGACGACCCAAGGCGGCCGTATCTCGCAGGAAATGGCGATTGACCTCAGCAATATTGCGATGGTTGATCCCAAGGACGGCACCGCGACCCGGGTCGGTTTCCGCGTGGAAGGCGACAAGAAAGTGCGTTACGCCAAGAAATCGGGAGAAGTGATCGATGGCTGATTATACCCCCCGCCTGAAAGCGCAGTACAAGGACAACGTCCGCACTGCGCTGAAGGAAGAGTTTTCCTATAAGAACGACATGCAGATCCCGCGACTCGACAAGATCGTCCTGAACATGGGCGTTGGCGAGGCCGTTGCCGACAGCAAGAAAATCCGCTCGGCCGAGGCCGATCTGACTGCTATTGCTGGCCAGAAGGTTGTCGTGACCAAGGCCAAGAACTCGATCGCCGGGTTCAAGGTGCGCGAAGGGATGCCCCTGGGCGTCAAGGTCACGTTGCGCGGCGACCGGATGTATGAATTCCTCGACCGTCTCGTGACCGTGGCCATGCCGCGTGTGCGTGACTTTCGCGGCGTTTCCGGCAAGAGTTTTGACGGACGTGGCAATTACGCCATGGGCCTGAAGGAACATATCGTGTTCCCCGAGATCGATTTTGACAAGGTCGATCAGATGTGGGGCATGGACATCGTCATCTGCACCACCGCGAACACCGATGCAGAAGCAAAGAGCCTGTTGAAGCATTTCAACATGCCCTTCAACAACTGATCGCGGCAAGGAGACAGAAACATGGCAAAAACTGCAATGATCCAACGCGAACTCAAGCGGCAGAAAATGGTGGCGAAATTCGCCGCCAAGCGCGCCGCGCTGAAGGAAATCGCGAATAATCTGGACCTGCCGATGGAAGAGCGTTTCAAGGCGCGCCTGAAGCTGGCCAAGCTGCCCCGCAATTCGTCCGAGACCCGGCTGCATAATCGCTGCCAGATCACCGGGCGGCCCAAGGGCTATTACCGCAAACTCAAAGTATCGCGGATCGCGCTGAGGGATATGGCCAGCAACGGCCACGTTCCCGGCATGGTCAAGTCGAGCTGGTAAGGGAGGGATAAGACATGTCTGTGAACGACCCTATCGGCGATATGCTGACCCGCATCCGCAACTCGTCCTTGCGTGGGAAATCGACCGTCCGCACTCCGGCCTCGAAATTACGCGCCTGGGTGCTGGATGTCCTGCAAAGCGAGGGCTATATCCGTGGCTACGACGCGGCGACCGGCAAGAACGGCCACCCTGAGCTGGAGATCAGCCTCAAGTATTTTGAGGGCACGCCGGTCATCCGCGAACTGAAACGCGTCTCGACCCCCGGCCGGCGCGTTTATGCGGGTGTGAAAGACATCCCTTCGGTCCGTCAGGGCCTCGGGATTGCCATCGTCTCGACGCCCAAGGGTGTCATGTCCGATGCACAGGCTCGTACCGACAATGTCGGTGGCGAAGTTCTGTGCACGGTCTTCTAAGGAGGTCTGGTTATGTCTCGAATTGGCAAAAAGCCGGTTGAACTGCCCGGCGGCGTCACCGCCACCGTGTCCGGCCAGACCGTCGAAGTGAAAGGCCCCAAAGGGGTTCGCAGCTTTACCGCGACCGACGACGTGACGATTGCGATGGCGGATAACACCGTCACCGTAACGCCGCGCGGCGCGTCCAAGCGCGCGCGTCAGCAGTGGGGAACAAGCCGCACGCAGATCGCAAACTGCGTGACCGGCGTGACCCAGGGTTTCAAGAAAGAGCTTGAGATCAACGGCGTCGGGTATCGTGCGCAGATGCAGGGCAATGTTCTGAAGCTGTCGCTCGGCCTCAGCCATGACGTGAATTTCGAGGTTCCCTCGGATGTGACCGTCACCGCCCCCAAGCCAACCGTAATCATCGTCGAAGGTATTGACCAGCAGGTCGTTGGCGAAGTTGCCGCCAACATCCGCGCCTGGCGCCAGCCGGAACCCTACAAGGGCAAGGGCATCAAATACAAAGACGAATATATCTTCCGCAAGGAAGGTAAGAAGAAATAAGGAACCGGACACATGGCTACGACAAAGCGAAATCTGTTCCTTAAGCGCCGCATGCGCGTTCGGAACAAACTGCGTAAAAATGCTGCCGGGCGTGCGCGCCTCAGCGTTCATCGCTCAAGCAAGAACATCTCGGTCCAGTTGATTGACGACGTCAAGGGCGTGACCTTGGCATCGGCATCGAGCCTTGAAAAGGCGTTGGGGGTTGTTGGCAAGAACAACATCGAGGCTTCGGCCAAGGTGGGCGCAGCGATTGCCGAGCGCGCCAAGAAGGCCGGCGTCGAGGTATGCTATTTTGACCGCGGAGGCTTTCTTTTCCACGGAAAAGTCAAGGCCCTTGCCGATGCTGCCCGCGAGGGCGGCCTGAAATTCTGAGGAGATTACCGGAATGGCCAGAGAAACTAACCGCCGGAATAATCGCCGCGATCGCGACGAAACTCCGGAATTTGCAGATCGGCTGGTTGCGATCAACAGGGTGTCCAAAACGGTCAAGGGCGGCAAACGCTTTGGCTTTGCGGCGCTGGTGGTTGTCGGCGATCAAAAGGGTCGCGTCGGGTTTGGCAAGGGCAAGGCAAAAGAAGTGCCCGAGGCAATCCGAAAGGCAACCGAGGCAGCCAAGCGCGGCCTGATTCGCGTGCCGCTGCGCGAGGGGCGCACACTTCACCACGACATCGAGGGGCGTCATGGCGCCGGCAAGGTGGTGATGCGCGCGGCCCCCGCCGGGACCGGGATCATCGCCGGTGGCCCGATGCGGGCGGTGTTTGAAATGTTGGGTGTGCAGGATGTGGTGTCAAAATCCATCGGCTCGCAAAACCCCTACAACATGATCCGTGCCACGATTGACGGCCTGCAAAAAGAGGCAAGCCCCCGCATGGTGGCGCAACGCCGCAGCAAGAAAGTCTCGGACATTCTGCCCAAGGTCGAGGTGGCCCCGGCCGCCCCCGCTGAAGCTGCAGCAAACGCGGAGGCCTGAAGACAATGGCAAAAACAATCGTTGTAAAACAGATCGGCAGCCCGATTCGCCGCCCCGCCAAGCAGCGGCAGACGCTGATCGGCCTCGGCCTGAACAAGATGCACAAGACACGGGAGCTGGAGGATACCCCGGCAATTCGTGGCATGGTCCGCAAGATCCCGCATCTGGTTGAGATCATCGAGGAACGCGGCTAACCCGCCTGTTTTTCGGTTCAAGAGATTGAAACGCCCCGCGCGCGATCGCGGGGCGTTTTTGTTGGTGTAGCCCTGTGCAAAGTAGGCGGTCGCGTTATCCCCCACCCCGGCGGCGGCCGGTTGAAAATTCCGGGAGGTGTGTTTGCTGAGCTTGCAACCTTGGACGCGGGCGGATAATCCGAGTCTGGTCAGAGTTCACGCAGGATGAGATCATGCCCCATAGCGATCCGAAGACCCTTGTTTCGACCGAGTGGCTGGCGGCCCATTTGGGCAGCCCGGATTTGCGCATCGTTGATGCCTCCTGGTATCTGCCAGCAGCCAAGCGCGATCAAAAGGCTGAATATGACGCCGCCCATATCCCCGGTGCCCGGTTTTTCGATATCGACGAGATTGCGGACACGCGTTCGGATTTGCCACATATGGCGCCCAGCCCGGAAAAATTCATCTCGCGGATGCGGGCGATGGGCATTGGCGACGGGCATCAGGTGGTGGTTTATGACGGCGCCGGAATCCTGTCGGCCCCGCGCGTCTGGTGGCTGTTTCAGCTGTTTGGCAAGACCGATACGTCGGTGCTGGATGGTGGCCTGCCAAAATGGCTGGCTGAGGGGCGCGCCACCGAGGACATGCCGCCAGTCATGCGCGATCGCCACATGACTGTGGCGCGCAATGCACAGCTTATCAAGGACGTCACCCAAGTGGCCGCGGCAAGCAAGCTGCGGGATGCGCAAATTATCGACGCCCGCAGCCCTGGACGCTTCTGCGGGGAAGAGCCGGAGCCTCGTGATGGGCTGCGTGCTGGCCATATCCCGAATTCCCTGAACCTGCCGTTCAGCGATCTACTGAACGCGGATGGTACGATGAAATCCGACCCCGAGCTTGCCAGAATCATGGGGGATGCGGGTGTTGACATGAAAAAGCCAGCAATCACGACATGTGGTTCTGGGGTGACAGCGGCAATCATCAGTCTGGCACTGGCACGTCTGGGTCACCGCAATCACGCGCTTTACGATGGTTCCTGGGCTGAGTGGGGTATGTTCAACGGCCTCAGGGTGGAACAGGGCTGAAGAGGGCCGACCAGCGAGCAAGGAAAAAATGCGATGCTTGAAAAACTGACGCAACAACCGCCTGACAAGATCCTGCAACTGATGAAGATGTTCCGCGAGGATCCGCGTCACGACAAGATCGACCTCGGTGTCGGGGTTTACAAGAACGCCGATGGAATCACCCCGGTCATGCGCGCGGTAAAGGCAGCCGAGCGGCGGTTATGGGAACAGGAAACCACCAAATCCTATACCGCCCTTGCCGGTGAGCCGGCCTACCAAGACGCCATGCGCGGGCTGGTTCTGGGCGACAGTGTGGCGCCCGCACGGGTCGCTGCCGCCGCCACCCCCGGCGGGACGGGGGCCATTCACATGGTTCTGGAAACTATTCAGATGGGCGCACCAGAGGCGACCGTCTGGTTGTCGGATCCGACCTGGCCCAACCACCCCTCGATTATCAACCACCTCGGCATGAGGATGGCGAAATATCGTTATTTCAACAATGCAACACTGGCGGTCGATTTTCCCGGCATGATGGCCGACCTTGCCACGGTTGCGCGCGGCGATGTGGTGCTGCTGCATGGCTGTTGCCACAACCCGACGGGCGCCAATCTCAACCTTTCGCAGTGGGGGCAGGTTGCTGATCTGTTGCTGGAAAAAGGCGCGATCCCCTTTATTGACATCGCCTATCAGGGCTTTGGCGACGGGCTGGACGCGGACGCAGCCGGGGTGCGCCTACTGGCCGGGCGGATGCCGGAGATGATGATCGCGGCAAGCTGCTCGAAAAACTTCGGCGTTTACCGCGAGCGGACGGGGATTGTTCTGGCGATTGCACCGGACACGGCGGTCCGCGATGTCACGCAGGGCAATCTTGCCCATCTCAACCGGCAGAATTTCTCGTTTCCGCCGGATCACGGCGCGCGCCTTGTGACGATGATCCTGACCGACCCTGCGTTGCGGGCCGATTGGCAGGCCGAACTGGAGGACGTGCGCCTCGGTATGCTGACAATCCGCGAGCAACTGACAACCGAGCTGCAAAGGTTGTCAGGCTCGGACCGATTCGGGTTTATCGCACAACACCGGGGCATGTTCTCGCGCATCGGGGCAAGCCCGGAACAGGTGCTGGCCCTGCGCGAAAAACACGCGATCTACATGGTCGGCGACAGCCGTGTGAATATTGCCGGACTGAACGAAACCACGGTTCCGATCCTTGCGCGCGCCCTGATCGACGTTGGGGTATGAAAATAATACGTTGACTTATCCACAGGCTGTGGCACCATTCAGCTAACGTCAACAAGCGAAAGGAGGTGGTCCAGTGTCTATGGAGATATTGGGGAGCATGGTCAAAGCAAGTGGTGAGGGCGCTGTCTAGCAACGCCACGGGCATTGCCGCGCGACGCAGTTGTGCGAGGCCTCTGCCTCCAAAGCTCTAAAATGATATAGGAAAGGCCGCGATGACGTCGCGGCCTTTTTCTTGGCTGTGATCAAAATTCCTTGCCAAATTTCACCGAATTGTGAAAGAATTGAAGGTGTCCGATCAAATTGACCGTGGGGAGTCATGGAATCTGCATCTGATGAAACCTATGAAATTCAGGCGGTTGACTACCAGCAAACGCCAAAAGGGCGCGAGCGCGACCTGACCACTGCAATATTGCGGCGCCTGTTCAAAAACCTGCCGCTGGCGTTGGATTTTGGCGACGGGGACATTCGCCCGCTTTCGGATTTAGCCCCGCGTGTGCATTTCGCCCCGCCCCGCCTGCGCACTCTTCTGGCGCTTTTGACCAACCCCGGCCTGCGTTTTGGCGAGACTTTCATGGACGGAAAATGGTATGTCAGCAAGGGCACGGTGTTCGATCTGTTGCTGATACTTTTGAGCGCCGAAGGTGGCGAAGCGCGCAAACAGGGGCTGACCTTTGGCATTTTTGAAATCGCCACACATTATTACAAGCAATTCATCGCCACCTTCAGCGCCACGCGCGAGGTTCAGCGCCATTACGATGTGGATACCCGCCTCTTCCGGTTGATGATCGGCGAGGATCTGGTCTATTCCAGCGCCCTTTTTGAAGACGGCATCACTGACCTTGCCGCCGCGCAGAAGCAGAAGTTCGACACGATCTTCAGGCGTATGAAACTGGACAGCGCAAGCCCGCTCAAGGTGCTGGACATCGGGTGCGGGTGGGGCTCGTTCGAGCGGTATTTCCCGGCGCATCTGAAGGGCGAGGTGGACGCGATCTCGATCTCCGAGGGGCAGATCGGTTGGGCGCGCGAACATGTGCAGGAAATCGCTGGCGGCAAGGACCTGAAGGTGAATTTTGTCAAGGAGGACTATCGCAATTTCTGCAAGACTCACAAGGCGGAATATAGTCGCGTGGTCTCGATTGGCATGCTCGAACATGTAGGAGAATCGAAATATGGACATTATTTCAAGGCGATAAATGATGTTCTGACGCAAGACGGCATCGCGCTGATCCATTCCATCGTCAATCACACGCCAAGTCGCACGAACCTGTGGATTGACCGCTACATTTTTCCCGGTGGCTATGTGCCGCTGGTTTCCGAGGTCATTGCGGGGATCGAGGCCGCTGGCCTGAAAACCCGTGCCTTCCATTTTCATCCGGGGCGAAACTACCTGCTGACGCTGCGGGTTTGGTTGCGAAACCTACTGTCGCACGAGGCCGAGACACTGGCGATTCTGGCCGAGGGCTATGACGGTGATCGGGGGCGTGGCCAGGCCGTTGCCCGCGCGACCTTTCGCATGTTCATCTATTACCTTTCGGCCGTGCAACTGATGTTCGAGCGCAGCTATTCCGACGATGGGATCGGCCATTTCATCGTCACCAGATAGCCAAAGCCGCGTGCGGCACTTATGCTGGTGCGCATGATACACGTGAATGACGAGATCGCCCTTCAGGACTGGGAGCTCAGCGAGAGCTTTCAGCGCGCTTCCGGTCCCGGCGGGCAGAATGTGAACAAGGTTGCGACCTCGGTCGAGCTGCGGTTCGAGGCGGCGCGTTCGCCCGCGCTCAGCCCGGCGGTCAAGGCGCGGCTGAAGAAGATTGCCGGGCGCAAATGGACGCGCGAGGGGGCGATTGTCATTACTGCGGAAAAGCACCGCGCGCAGGCGATGAACCGCGCGCTGGCACGCGAAAAACTGGTCGAGATGATCCGCGCGGCGCTGATTTCCCCCAAACGCCGGGTCAGAACGCGCCCGACGCTGGCCTCAAAACGCCGCCGGCTCGACGCAAAATCCCACCGCGCGGCGATCAAGGAACACCGCCGCAAGCCGGGTGACGAATAGGCCATTTTCAAGCCGATCCTCGGCGCGTATGACAGAGCTGCGACAAGGCGTTTGCAGGATGCAGGGATCGGGGGACAGATGGAATCGATTGACGAAATGATGGCGCGGCGTGCGCGTCTGCTGGGCCCGAACGTGGCCACGTTTTACGACCGGCCGGTTCACCTGGTCCGTGGCGAGGGTGTCTGGCTATGGGATGCCGATGGCCGCAAGTATCTGGATTGTTACAACAATGTGCCCCATGTCGGCCATTGTCACCCCAAGGTGGTCGACGCGATAGCGCGTCAGGCAGCGACGCTGAATACGCACACACGCTATCTTCACGAGGGGATTCT
>Ga0114934_10001414_pt1 | contig 15617 bp, 13 predicted proteins | sample 4SBtaG_2_FD_99695 | JGI IMG/M metagenome (GOLD analysis project Ga0114934, IMG submission 99695) | Deep subsurface microbial communities from Kolumbo volcano to uncover new lineages of life (NeLLi) - 4SBTROV10_white metaG | ecosystem: Environmental > Aquatic > Marine > Volcanic ... | reverse complement strand
TCACAGCGGGCGCAACGCCCGCTTTTTTTGTTTACTCAAATTAACGGGCTAACGCTACCGAATAACCTAGCCTTTAGCTTGATCCAATGACCCCACCCAGCAGACTGGCCACGGCGTTACCGCCGCGATTCAATACGTACGTATAAATCTGCGTGGTCCGAATGTCTTTGCACCCCAATTGCTCCTGCACGGTACGGATATCCATATCTCGTTCCAAAAGGTGCGTTGCGAAGGAATGGCGTAGTGTGTGGCAACTGGCTGGTTTAGCGATATTCGCTTTTCTTATTGCAATTTTGACCGCGCGTTGAATGGAACTCTCATCAAAATGATGCCGTCGAGTAATATTAATACGAGGGTCGAGACCGCACTTTCGCGCCGGCAACACATATTGCCAACCCCATTCTTTCGACGCATTGGGGTATTTTCGCGCGAGCGCATAGGGTAAATGAACCGCGCCAAAACCGTTGGCTAAATCTCTATCATGAAAATTATGAACGGATTCCAGGTACCTTTTAAGGGGTAAAGTCAGTTCATCGGCCAGCGTTACCACACGATCTTTCTTGCCCTTTCCATCTCGCACAATGATAGCGCGATGGTCAAATTCAATATCTTTGATTCGTAATCGAACACTTTCCAATAGCCGCGGTAGATTTCAAGGTAGTTGTCGCATAAATGAAAAAAGTCAATGAACCGACGAATAGGAGAATAAACGCCCTTTTTGATCAATTGGAAATGTACTGAAGGACCTGTAAGTTGCAAATGTGACGTTCTCGGATGAAAAATTGGTATTTTTGGAGTTTCAAAAGCGCACTAGAGTAGTGATTCCGACGATTTTTCGGGTTTCGGATAGATGATGGCCAAAGGGGATCGCCGGCTCCGAAGGTGAGCCGAATTGAATCGTGGTACCGGTGTAAGATCAGGCTATTTCGAATAGTTTGAATGACTGCGCGGGAGCGCAGAGGGCTGGTGGGCAGGCCAAGATGGTCAAGAATCCTGGCAACGACTCTGGGTTCCTGGATGGCAGTGATGATTTTCAATTCACCCCCGCAGTGCGGGCAGTGTTCGATGTCGATATCGAAGACCCGATTACGAAAACCATTCCATGGTTTTCGCCCTTCGGGTCGGCATGTGCCGTTCAAAACCCGCTCCCGGCGGTTTTGGTTTGAACATTTAACTTCAGAGCTTCGAGTACCATTGGGTATAGGGGCTATAAGGATTGCAGATCATCATATATTCTCCTGCTTCCCAGTCCGCTAAGCAATAATGATCGACTAAGCAGTCGTCGTCGAAATTGACAACACAGAGGTCTTTATATACAGTAATTTTTGGTCCCATAGATGTATATTTTTCACATTCTCTGCTCCAATGGTGACGGGGTAACGAGATAGGATCCGAATATCCATTATTCGAGGAGGTAGCTCCATGATTCGTTCTCGCGGTATTGCTTTCCTGTTGATGATGTTTGCGCTTCTGATGTCCGATTTGGCGTATTCCGGCTACCAAGATACGGATGATCTATTTACGATCGAAGATGCGACCGATGTTGACAGGTTGGTCGCTGACATTAGTAGACGGCTGAACGACCGGGGATTTATAGTGTTGGGTGTTATCAATCACGCCGCGGCCGCTGATAGCGTGGGCCTTGTCTTGGGGCCGACTCAGGTTGTATTGTTCAGCGCTCCACGTAAAGATACGAAGCTAATTCGCGCAAACCAATCTATCGCTATCGATCTACCACAGAAAATCTTGGTGTGGGAAGATCACGCTGGCGAGATACGGATAAAATACAACGCCCCCGGTTATTTGACGGATCGCCATAATTTACCGGTAAAACGCTTGTTGCGTTACATCGATAGAACCTTAGGGCAGTTCGGTGATGTCGATGATGGACTCGTCACTATCGACAGTGAGCAATCGGTAGAGATGACCGTCGCTGCGCTGCGAGATGTGTTGACGGACGCAGGGTTCCGCATCCCGTTTGTGATCGATCACGCGAAAATCGCTAAAAATGTCAGGAGGCGTTTGCGCCCAACGGTCACGATTATTTTCGGTAACCCCAACGTAGGCACTTTGCTTATGCAGAACAGCCGCGAAGTCGCGCTGGATTTGCCGCAGAAGTTTTTAGTGTGGGAAGACCGAAAGGGCCAAGTACATATTACCTATAATGCCCCCGCATTCGTCGGTCAACGCGGCGGTGTTCAAGAACTTGACGATGTGCTTAACAATATTGCCAAGGCACTGGCCAATTTCGCTAACCAGGCTGCCATGCCTTAGTTTATCATCTAAATACCTGGCGAGTTCTTTTGATGCCGCAATCCTTCAATAAAACCTGGATCTGTGGCTTCAATGCGGATAACAGGGTGCAAGATATTGGTTTCACAGGGGGAATAAAAAAATCTTAGCTTCACCCTACTGTTAAGCGGGTATTTTTTTGACCGCTGTGGAATCAAGAGCTTGTGCCCTGTGCTGAAGTGGAGTCACGGATCCAGGTAAAAGCGCATTCAATTTGTCTAATCGCATCAATTCATCGTAAAGATGTCATTGACGTTAATCAGAAAGGCCGTTTTCTTTCTTAAAGGCAGATGACCAACGTATGACCCAATAATACCAAAAATATAGAGAATAACGATAACAATACACATGCCACATCCCAATGTGGCTTTCTTTGAATAAGGAGATAGAATTTGTATGTTGCATCCAAACGTATTTTAACGGAACTCTATAAATCAACGTTCGTAGGCTTGATTATTGGTAATGCAATTGGGTTAGCCCTGGGTTTTTACCTGATTGCAAATCAATATTTCCCGTTGGTTTTTTTTGAATCGGGTCAGCGCGTCGCGGCCGTATTCTTTTTTATGGCGGTTATGGGCTTGCTTGGGAGCGGGCTACTCGGTGTACTGGGCACGATTACCGGGGTTGCTCTTATATTATTAAAGCAACCCGCCGGAATACCGACGCAAAAATTTTATATCGGAATAGGGTTGATTGTTGCAATAGTATTCAATCAATTGCTAAAAGCTATCTTTTTGCACACCCGGGATATTACTTCGGTCCAGTCGATTACAGTTATATCCAGTTACGCCGGAATTGCGATCGTATTAACAAGTTTGTTGTTCTTGTTGACCTTAAAAAAAAGACCGCTAAGCACGGAAAGATTTGTTCATGTAAAGACGTTAATCAGTATTTTGTGTGTCTGGTTTTTAGTTTTTTATTTCAGTGTTCAGAGGCTAGTACCCAAGCAACCACAGTTAGCGAATCGCTCGGTAGATAATCCAAAGGATGATTTGGTCCGGTCGACTGATATCGATTCCACAGCTGGAATGCCCAATGTAATACTGATATCAATCGATACGCTAAGATCGGATCATTTGTCATGTTATGGCTATCGAAGATCAACGTCACCGAATATCGATGAAGTCGCGCGCCAGGGAGCAATGTTTGTAAACAGCTACGCTCAGGCCCCGTGGACGCTACCTTCTCACGCAACGATGATGACATCTCTCTACCCGAGCAGTCATGGGGTAAAGTTTATGGACAATATCAGATTTGGTGGATATTACATCAATATGCTGGACAAAAGCCATACGACGTTGGCGGAAATACTCAAAGCGAATGGATACAAGACCTGGGCTATAACCAGCGTTATTTGGCTGAGCAGCAGATTTAATATGGATCAAGGATTTGATCGTATGGATGTGAATCCTGAGCAGCATACCGCAGAAGCCATTTTGAAAAAGGCAAGAAGATGGATATCCAAAACGCATGATGAGCCGTTTTTTTTGTTTTTACATTTTTTTGATGTACACAATTACGAATCACCGGCATCTTTCGAAAATCTTTACCAATCTTCAGAATACAATGGCGCATTGAAAGACGATCCGACTATTGTAATGTCTAATACAGTTGAATCGATGTCCGAACAGGACATCAATTATGTTACCAACTTATATGATGGCTCGATCAACTACGTGGATTATCAACTAGGTTTATTTTTCGATTGGATGAAAAAAAATGATCGATACGAAAATTCTTTAATAATTATCACATCCGATCACGGTGAGGAGTTTTGGGAGCATGGGGGAAAAGGACATGGTTTTACACTTTATGAAGAACAGCTTAAAGTACCTCTGATTATCAAGGCTCCGAATAACAATGAAACCCGGTCGCATCAACCTAGGTCATTGGTAGGGGTCATTGATATTACGCCTACCGTTTTAGACTATATCGGTTTACCTTCTCGATCTAATTTTGAAGGTATTTCGCTTCGCCCACTTATGGAGAAGCGCGCAAACGTCACACGCAAACTGTTTGCCGAGGGTAGTTATTTCTTTAATTCAATGGCCGTTTTTGACGGGTCTTATAAATATATCAATTATCGACTGATACCACCTGTTTTGTTCAACAGAAGATTTCTATTGTCGAATATTCGGTCATTGTACAAGTTCAAAGACAGCGAACTTTTTAATTTGGCGGAGAATAGATTAGAAAGAGAAAATGTGGCTATGCAAAATGAACAGGTGGAATTAAAAATGGCAGAATGGGTTCAAGATCATGTCAATCACATTAAGCTTGAAAATACGAAAGAAATGGATGAAAAATCGGTTGATCAACTGAAGTCTCTCGGATATATCAATTAGTTTATGGTGAAAAGGACTCCGTCTGTCAAACCGGATCACCGGTAAGTTTTGCACGCTGATTAACAAAATGGCGCGGTGAATCACCTGTAATACCGGCGATAGCAGATCGGTATGACTGGCGAACAGGACAAGAGGCATCTATCAGGTAACGGGTGAAAACCTTCCCTGGTGCTTGGTTCGGGTCCGGACTTACTGTCCGGCCGTTCGGTGTGCTGCGTTTGTCCACCGGACTAACCGTCACGCCTCACCCCATTGGCGCTCCGGCACTTTGGGGATGACGTTCCACCAGGTGAGCCGCCGTTTGCGCCATACGCCGCGCAGCGACCCGAAGGGTGAAGTCCAGGATGGATTTCATCAGAACGCGACCAGTTTCTCATGCGCGCAGTCGCTACAACGCAAACGTAGAAACCCGTGAGCTAAAACACCGCATTCCAGAAAGGCATCAAACTCAGCTTTGACAAAATCGGGTAACCCCGGTCCGATTTCATTTTCAACCTGGGTAAAGAACGTCTCGACGTGTTCTTGCACCAACGGGTACAACGTTATATCTTCCGGTCGCCATCGGTTCATAATGAACAGGCTTTCCAGCCGCTGCGGGCTGATCCTCTTGATCCAAGGGTTGTTGGCGGGATTGGAGACCCGGTGTAGCCGTCGACATAATCTTTGGGAACCCTTGTTTTCGTTCCCAAACTGTCGGTTGTTATCACTAGCCCTTGAGTGATGCTGTCGGAATTTGTGATCTCGTTGGCCGATGTCGGCTGTTTCAAACGCCCGAAACATTGTTCAATGCCAATTGCAAAAAAACGATGAAACCAGAAACTAATAGATTGGGACTACTCCGTGTTCCCGTCCACGCCATAAGCGGCGATTGGCAGGACTGAATGTGGTTCTACATGATCAATGATCGGTTGCCGAACCTCTGTATCGCGACACGAATGAGCCATTGAATTGGTTCAACGACGACAGAAAAAATGAGCTATAAGTTACACTGCTCCCAAAATAATTTTAATGTTCCTTGAGGGAATGATTTTTGGTAACATGATCTACGACCGGCCTGTCTACTGGTTGAAAGAAAGCGCATTATTTACCATGTGATATGGTCACTTACCGATTCAAAATAAACATTTAAGTTGTGGTCGCATAGGTGACATTCTGCCATGGGCATGGGTTCAGGGGTATGAATCGCTGGCGGCTTTCAGATGACGGATAACAAGGAAATAGTATGCAATCATTTACTAAAATGGCCTGTGCGTTGCTCGCGTTTCTACTAGGTTGTGCCGATATACCTATCGCGCGGGATAAATTTGATCGTTCGATTCTACCCTTACAAGAACCCAAACGACCGACCTTCAACGAGCTGGATGTGCGTAACGTAGACACGCCGCCATTGTTCCAGGTCAAGGCACCCGAGAAGGCCCCCAATGTCGTGATCGTGCTGATCGACGACATCGGCTTCGGTGGCCCTAGCACTTTCGGTGGTCCAATCCAGACGCCGACGCTCGACAGGCTTGCTGCAGAAGGCCTGCGCTACAACAACTTCCACACCACAGCACTTTGTTCACCGACCAGGAATGCGCTCAAGACCGGCCGCAATCATCACACCACCAACACCGGATCGATTATGGAAACCGCGACGGGGTTTCCCGGGAATACCGGACAGGTTCCGAACAGCGTTGCACCTTTGGCCGAAATGCTCCGTCTCAACGGTTATAGTACGGGCGCGTTTGGCAAATGGCACGAAACCGCTGCTTGGGAAACTAGTGTATCGGGTCCCTTCGACCGCTGGCCCACCCATCAGGGTTTCGATAAGTTCTACGGCTTCATTGGAGGCGAGACGGATCAGTGGTACCCGCTGGTCTACGACGGTGTCACCAAAGTGACGCCACCGAAGATGAAGAACTACCATTTTACCGTTGACATGACCAACCAAGCAATCAATTGGGTCAAAGCGCAGCAGTCAATGACACCGGACAAACCCTTCTTCGTCTATTTCGCGACCGGCGCTGTCCACGCACCGCACCACGTTCCTAGAGAATGGGCCGACAAGTACAAGGGCCATTTCGACTCAGGCTGGGACAAAGTCCGCGCGGAAACGATCGCGCGGCAGAAAAAAATGGGCGTCATCCCCGCCGAGACTGAATTGGGACCGAAGCCCAAGGACATTAAGGATTGGGATGCCCTTTCCACAGACGAACGCCGTTTATTCGGCCGTCAGGCCGAGGTATTCGCCGGATTCCTCGAGCAAACTGACCACGAGGTGGGTCGCTTCGTTGCCGCGATCGAAGAAATCGGGGAGATGGACAATACATTGTTCATCTACATTGCCGGTGACAACGGTACCAGTGCCGAGGGTGGTTTCGTCGGTATGTACAACGAGATGACCTACTTCAATGCTGTCACCGAGAAAGTGGAAGATCTTGTTCCTTTGATCGACGAGTGGGGCGGCCCGGAGACCTTCCCGCATATGGCGGCCGGCTGGGCGGTGGCCTTCGATGCACCCTTCTCGTGGACGAAACAGGTGGCCTCGGATTTTGGCGGCACCCGTAACGGAATGATCATTCACTGGCCGGAGGGCATCAAGGCGAAGGGTGGCCTGCGCAGCCAGTTTGGCCATGTAACCGACATTGCGCCGACCATTCTCGAAGCGGCCGGGCTCCCCGAGCCGACGAGCGTTAACGGGACGCCACAGACGCCTTTCGAAGGCGAGAGCCTCGTCTACTCGTTCGACGACGCAAATGCCGACGAGCGGCACACGACCCAGTATTTCGAGATTTTTGGCAACCGGGCGATCTATCACGAAGGTTGGCTTGCACGCACTATCCACAGGGCGCCCTGGCAGACCCTCGATATGCCTCCATTGGAATCGGATACCTGGGATCTGTACAACGTCCGCGGCGATTTCAGCCTCACTAACAACCTGGCCGCCGAATATCCTGAGAAGCTTGCCGAGTTGCAGGATCTATTCATGAGTGAGGGCGAGAAGTACAACGTGCTGCCGATCGACGACCGGGTTATCGCGCGTGTGAACCCCGCCCTGGCGGGTCGTCCTGACGTGATGGGTGATCGTAAGAGCCTAACCCTCTACGACGGGATGGACGGCATGCTGGAGAACGCGTTTATCAATGTAAAAAACCAGTCGAAGACGATCACGGCAAAGATTGAGATCCCCAATGGCGGTGCGAACGGTGTGATCCTAACCCAAGGCGGGCGTTTCGGTGGCTGGTCCCTCTATATGAAGGATAGGAAGCCCGCCTATACTTATAATTTTCTTGGGCTCTCGAATTACACGGTTGCATCGGAGCAAGAGATTCCTGCCGGACCAGCGACCATCATACTCGCCTTCGACTATGATGGTGGTGGTCTGGGCAAAGGCGGCACGGCAAGGATGTCGGTGAATGGAAAGAGCGTCGCCGAAGGCCGTATCGACAAAACACAACCTTTGCTATTCTCCGCGGATGAGACTGCGGATGTGGGACTCGACAATCAGACACCCGTTGTCAAAGGTATAGGTATCGGTCGGGAAGAGACTCGCTTTACCGGCACCATCCACAAAGTGACCGTCGAGGTAAAAGAAGCAAGTTAGTATTTGGCTGCATCAGTTTCCGATCGGGTTCACACTAGACGGTACTAATACCCTGCTGCTGAACCCTAGCCCGGATTTCTCATCAGAGTGCAAGATGATCCGCGCAGAGAATTATTTACCCAAGGGGTTTTCTGAAGACCCTGAAGATTTTCTAGTCCGAAGCACTCTGGTGCTCCGCCAATCTGAGAATCCGAATAAAACTGTGGCTGCCTTCGATATAGAGGTACCCTCTATAATCGATAACATGGAGTTACCTCAATACACTTTTAATTTACCTGGTAAGAAGTATAAGACCATCCCTATATTTCAGAAATAGATCTGAAGCCGCCCCCCCAGAACCCATGGATCACTGACATTCTTTTGTGCCGGATTTACCCACTGAACATCACCGGTCAACTGAGCCCAGGGTGTTAGAGCAAAATTATAGAAGGCTTCGATTCCATTTTCGGAACGCAATCCTGCCAGCCTTTTAAAATTGGTTGGAAAATCCATAAAGTACCAGCCAATACCATAACGGTCGTTGGGACGATTCGGTATTAACCCGCGGCCGCCGATGCCAAAACTTCCGAATAAATTGATTAGGTTTCCGCTCGACCCTCCGTAACCAAAACGTCCAAAAATGCCGATGCCTTGAGGTCCCCTGAGCCCGTCCAGATGTAGATCGGTACCCACCGCATCGCTGTCAACGTAAAGATATTGGTCAAAATTGAAATTGATCATCCAATTGCTTCCGGATTGAGGTAGCCGCACGCCCCGTATAAGATTACGAATTATCACTCGAGTATTATTAGTATTCAGCTTCGGCTCGGATGTCCAGAGAAAGTCAAAACGCAAGGTGCCCGGTAATTCGGCGGGTTTTATCCGGACTTCCAGTTCGGAAGCAATGGTTAGGTCTTTAAAAAAATTCTCGAACCAGTCAGTGGCCTCGCCGCCCGGAGAAAGTACGCCGACAGCGATACTGGTACTGTCAGAGAGATTGAATACTCCGGCAAGCGTCGCCGCGGTGTAAGGCGCGTATAGCCCAAGCATCAGGTTATTTTTAAGACCACCGTTCAAAAACTGCGATCGTTCATTGCCGGCAAATTTATTTCTATCCATTAGCGACGCGCCGTCAATCTGCCCCAGTAACAGCACGAAATTTTCCGACAACGCCTGGGTAAGATAAGCTTCCGAAAGCGCAATTGATTTCGAATCGATCTTCGGCATGGTGGCGTCAAAATTCGCCGGAGAAACTGCTCCACTGGAACTGTTTAAACCAATCGGGTTCCCACCGTTACCCCAAAGTCCTTCGGTATGCAGCGTTACCAAACCTCCCGGCCACCATCCCAGACGGGCAGTATCGAGGTTCAGCCAGAGATCCGCTGATCCGGTATAGGCAGATTTTGCAACTAGACCCCCGGTTAGACCCTGACCCACCTGGGTTAATCCCAGATTGACGAAAATCCCCTTATCTGCCAGCGCTTTACGTTCACCGCCCCAGTTACCTGTCAGGGTGTTCCTGGACCAAATATCTCCAGATGTATACTGATCTGCAACAATCAGATCTGGCGCAAGGGTTACCAATGAAACTTTATCCGGGTGTTCGGTAGCGGAACACATAGCTGACGTTCCGGCGATTAACGTCAAGCCTATGAACGAGATAATATTATTGATATTCATCGATATCTTTGGATGGGACTAATGTCGGCCAAGATTGATGCGTTAACAATCTGTGGCGAGAAGTTGGCAATCATGATAAACAGCTAATGTCACTTCCCATAAAAACTCCCAATCTAATTGTTTTTATTAAAAATTCAAATGCAATTGCCATGATACAATAAAAAGCGTTCCATCGCTCCATAGTTTGTAATGTTAAACTACGACTGATTTTTAAGTAATAAGTAGAACTTTAATTGAATGGTGTCTTATGGAAGGTATTAACTGTTTTGCTTTATTCGCATTAATTTCTGCAAGTAACTGTCTTGCTGATACTACCACCACAACTACAAACCCCGATGGCAGTACAACCGTTGTGGAAACAACAGAAGCACCTTCTTCAGCGACAGCACCTACCCGAAGACTCATTGGACCCACAGGTGTAACAGGTACAATTCGTCGTTCAGATAGACGTCAAGACAGGCGATTGGAAGAAGATTTATAGGACTTAGGGGTTTTGTCAACTAGTCCGCAGTAAGACAAATAAAGTCGCATCCGGAGCTTCCCCGTGAAATCAACAGGCGCACGTCATCTGCTGACATGTATCAAACGAGCGAGCACGGAACATCCGATAATGGTGTGTTTTCAAAAGATGGCGGCCAACGTTAAATAAATTATGAACCTGGCTGTGAACAGCAAGAAAACGTTGGGCTTGTCCGGGTGATTTGAATCGGCGCATTTTTCGTTCTTGCTGTCGGGTATAGCGGTGTGAGGCCTCCACCCGATTGTTGGCATATTGATCCTGGCAATGTATGGCCGAAGGCATGACTTCTTTACGGGCGGCGCCATAGCTCCGTAATTTATCGGTCACGATTTTTCTGGGTGTACCCTGACTTTTCAGCATCTTACGAAAAAACCGCAGCGCGGCCCGCTTGTCACGCCGGCTCTGAACCAAAATATCCACGACGTCGCCATCTTGATCGACAGCACGCCAAAGGTATTGGCGTTTTCCATTGATCTTGATGAAAACTTCATCCATGTACCACGTATCCCCTAATTTACCTTGTTTTTTCATGCCGAAATTATGAATAATCGGTGCTGAAGTTGACAGAACCCATTGAAATATTAAACTAATCCTCCATCAAGCCAAACCACACAAACAATAGTTACCAAACCAACTAGCACGAAGAGGAATCCCTGGCTAAAGGGTACCCCTCAATTCTGGGTAGCAAAGATTGCGATTCAAAATTCTTAAGCGCACGACTCTAGAGATGCCAATTAACAACTTATTGGACCGGTAGCACATTGCTATTTCCTAACGAAGAGGATCTATTTTTCTTGAATTCAGATACCTGTCTACATAGCGTTTTGGCGTTCCAAATGGCTAACCAGCTATGGTTGCGATAGGACTGCGAATATTCGGGTTGAAATTCGTGAACTGGCGGTCGATTCTTGCTGTAACTCACCGCATAACCGTGACCGTGATTCTTGAGCCAGAAGCATATATTTCGTTTTGTGATTTCACTGAACGGCTTCGTCAGGCGACCTAAGAAATGAAACTGTCCGTGGTATTTTTCCGTATTCACCAGCGCCTCGCCCTGACTCTCTAACCGACCTAAAAACTTAGCTGCATTCTCGATAGAATAGGCCGGTTGAGCTGCAGTAAAAATCCCGTCCTCGATTAATAGGACTGCCATGACGGAAACCAGAGCAATGGGAATCACGGCATCTTTTAGGTTGTCCCTGCGGAGTAACATCAGAAAAATCCCAAGGACAACTAGAGCAATACCCGGCAACGGATGGATTTCGTAGCTCCAATGGGGAAGCCTCAAAAAGTTAATTCGTGGCAGTACCAACAACGCAATACCTGCCAGAACCAACAATATCGAAATTGTGATAAACGTCCAACGCGAGATAATCGTATCGTTTGACACAGCCGCGCGGGCAGCCACCAAAACACATCCAGGTAACAACGGCAAAAGATAATGAGGCTGCTTGGATGGCAAGATAGAAAAAACTATAAATGTCGGAATAATCCACGCGAGGCAAAAGCGTAGACCGGGGTCTTGAGAGATTTTGAGATTACCGATTGCTTTCCATATCGGCAGCCACAAAGACCAGGGCAACAAAAGAATCGGTAGAACAAACAAATACCACCACCATGATTGTTTATGAGGTGCTGCCTGTCCCAGGCGGTCAACAGTTTGATGCCAGAGAATTGCCTGCTCATAGTCTTGTCCGCCACTGCTTGCCGCTGGCAACGCCCAGGCAAGTACCAAGGCGATAGCCGCTACGAGCGCCAAACCTAAACCGCTGTACCAACCGAACAAATTCTTGCCCACACTGTTACTCCACCAAGGGGCCAGAATTGCTGGAAATGCCAGATGAAGTAAAACAACAGGCCCCTTGGCCAGGATACCCAAAGCAACAGCTATTATGAATAGCAACCAGCCTGTTGTTACGCGACTCCCATTGACCAATAGCAATCCCCATAGCCCTAATAAAACAAAAAAGGCTAAGGCCATATCAAACATGACAAACGGAATGAAAAATGCCCAGACCACGCAGCCGATAAGTAGCCAAGGAGATGCAACGGCGATATTGCGGTATTCAGGCCAGAGTTTTCGGGCCAGAAGCATGGTCAAAGCGCCAGTGAATAACGCAAACAGCGGTTGGACGAGGCGAGGCCACCAATCGTTAACGTTGGAAATTGCCCATCCTAGGTGATAAATCCAAAATAGCAACGGTGGCTTGTGGCTATACGGTTGGCCGTTTAAATAGGGGACCAAAAAGTCATTCCGTTGCCACATTTCCCAAGCAACAGTTAAATATCGCGTTTCGTCTATTGGTATCGGTCCGCGCCAAGCGAATGTCGCCAGCACCAACGCCAGCCAGATTAGCACCCAACCGTACGCCATCCACAACGTATTTTTCATCGTGTCGCTAGTCTACAGGGCCGATTGGCAATTAGTGCGCGTCACAAAATAAAGATTGCGGCAATAAATAAAAATACCCGTTAACTGACCCAGGATGAACACCGGATCTTGGCGATGAACCGCATAAGCCAGCAACACCATTCCACCAGAAATACTTAAATACCAGAATGCTACAGGTATAATGCTGCGCCGCTGCCGTTCACTCGATATCCACTGGACCAAGAAGCGCATGGAGAATAATAATTGGCCGGTCAGGCCTATCCCTAACCAGATCCATTCTCCGGAATTTAAATCATTTAGATTCATTGTCTAACTCCGGCACGTAAGGTCGGCGTTGTAACCAAATGACCCCGAACAAGTCGATAATGCCAACCCAAAAGCGATTTAATACACCATATTTCGATACACCATGGGTACGGGGTCTATGGCTTATTTCAATATCAATCACGCTACCCCCCGCTCGTTTGAATAACGCGGGTAGGAATCGATGCATATGATCAAACCTCGGGAGTTCGAGAAAGCCTTCTCTTTCGAATAGCTTCAGGCCGCAGCCCGTATCGGAACAATTATCATGCAGCAAAGCTTGTCGGACGCCATTCGCAATTCGGGATGAAACGATTCGAAGCCAGGAATCGTGTCTTTTTGATCGCTTTCCGGTAATCAAGAAGTGTCCAGCGTTTCTGAATTGCGCCGCTTTGATCAAAAGGCGTTCAATGTCCGCGGGATCATTTTGTCCATCACCGTCCAATGTCGATATCCACGATGCTCTGGCCGCTTTGACGCCGGTAAGCAGCGCTGCACTCTGTCCAGCATTTCGCCGATGCCGAACAATTTTAAGCTCAACCATATCCTTGCTATAGCGCTTCAACACTGCCCATGTTTGGTCATTGCTGCCGTCATCCACAGCGATAATCTCGAAGGTTCGCTTACCGTTCAGGGCGGTACGAACTTCCTCTATCAGGGGGCCGATACTACCTTCCTCGTTAAATACCGGGATGACGACGGAAAGATCCAGATTATTGGGGCTTCCCTTATTGTCGCTTTCTCCCTGCTTCATAAGATAATTTTTACTCATTTACTCTCCTAAACTGCATAGCCGGGCACATCAGCATGCTTAAGGCTGAATTCTTTTTCGCCGATCACCAAGACACCCTTATTCTTCGTACAACCTGCGCTTTCATCACTGAATCGCGCGGCTACGAGCTGCCCGTTGTTCAAATATTTTGCTCTCCCGCTTACGGCTAATAACTCGATACAAGCATGCCTGCATGCAAAACTCGTAGCCACATCAAGATGATTCGGGCAGAGAACTTTTTCACCGATTGTTAGCGCACACCTGTAAAGCGGTTCCGTCTCCATGTAGCGACCTTGGACTGTGTGTTTTGCGGAACGACAACCCAGACGCAACACCTAAGATTACGTAAAAAATCCTTTGCGCGAAAAGTCTAGCGGTATCGCCTGAATTTCTGTTTTCCTATGGATAACGAAAGACCCAAACATCCTATCGATGGTTTGCTACAAACACATCTGAAATCTATTTAAATAATACTTGTTGTCTTTTAAAACATTAAAGGAAAGAAACGTTTTAAATCTTTCCACGTCGCCTTCAAATTGTTCATGTGAAAGGTGCGTATTTGCAAAATGCAATTGGTACCATTTATCTAAGGAGAAGATTTATTTCTAGCGTTTAATGACTCTTTTGCGTATTTGCGACAAATACTGTGACCGCGACGAGATTCGCCAAGAATGAAACCGTAATTCGATGTTATGGTAAGTATGATAAAAATCCAATCGATGACCTGGTTCGTGTTAATCAACCGAATATTTTCCCGTGTTGTTAAAGCAAGTATGACCCCATTTACATTTCGATAAACGCCTTTTGGTTTTTACAGTGATGGTCCATGTATTAGGCGAAATTTATGCCACTTTGGCGCAGGACGGCAAACATCCGCCATTGCAAGCATATTAGGCTCCTGATAGTTATTTCAAACCCTTGTTCAGACTTTGACTGGTTTATATGACCCGAAATTGGTGGTTAATTTGAACCGTTGTACCAATGAACCCGGCATGTTCTATCGACCGATAACGACGACTCATCATGCTTCTCTATCATATTCGGCCGGTCCGATATGCGAGCCAAAATTACGCACCCGAAATAGCCCGCGGCTCTTTACTCGCATTGATCGTAATCCGTCACATCGCGTCCAGAAATGTGCCGGGTTTTTCGATCCAATGCGTCAAAATTACGTAAAAAAACTGAGTGAACAACGACTAAAAACGAACCTCATGGCATCGCACCGACAGACTGATTATAAAGCGCGATGTTACGCTGTCGGGTAATCGAATGAAGTTTAGCATTCAATATTGCCCGCTGGGTTGTGGACTGTATCTTCAAAAAATCAATCAGGTCAATTTCGCCGACCGAGAACTTCACCTCGGTTATTTTCATATTATGCTCAGCAACCTGCTTCAGTTCATTGGCGATCTCCAATTCGGCTCGGTTGACCTGTAAGTTCTGTTCAGCTTCCTGGTGCATGCGATTCAGATCTCTGGAAATCTGAGTGCGCTGCGCAATCAATTTATTCAATGCGACATGAGCGGCAGCAATTTTGGGCGCTAGATGCGCGTCGCCGCCGAACGGAATTTCAAGCGTGATATTAAAGCTTTCCGTATGGTTACTACGGGAATCACCGTGGTCGCTATTAACCCCGACCCAGAGTTTGTTTTGACCTGAGCCAGTCAGTCGTATAGCGTCTATTTCAGCTCGTTTTCTATCGATCAGACTATTGATAGCCTGTAACCCCGGATGGTTTTGCTCTATCTTGC
>Ga0114934_10001411_pt1 | contig 15643 bp, 14 predicted proteins | sample 4SBtaG_2_FD_99695 | JGI IMG/M metagenome (GOLD analysis project Ga0114934, IMG submission 99695) | Deep subsurface microbial communities from Kolumbo volcano to uncover new lineages of life (NeLLi) - 4SBTROV10_white metaG | ecosystem: Environmental > Aquatic > Marine > Volcanic ... | reverse complement strand
AGGGGGAAAATATTGAAAACAAAAGTTATAAATTTTAGTAAATATCCTTCTATTGTGGAAATTCCCAATTTGTTGGAGTTACAAAGAGTCTCTTATGACTCTTTTCTTCAAAGAGATATCTTACCCAAGGATAGAAAAAGAGAAGGGTTACAGTCTATTTTTTTAGATATTTTTCCTATAGAAAGTTACAATGGCAAAATGGTTCTGGACTTTGTAGAGTATCGCTTTGGTAAACCCCCATATGATTTAGAAAAATGTGAAGAAGAAGGACTTTCTTATACACTTCCCTTATATGTAACACTGAGATTAAAAAAAGAAACTGGGAAGGTATTAGAACAGGAAGTTTATTTAGGCGACTTTCCTTTAATGACCAATGAGGGAAGTTTTATTACTAATGGAACACAGAGAATAGTAGTTAGCCAATTGCAAAGAGCGCCAGGGATATTCGTTGAAGAGGATACTTCAGAATCCAGTAGAGGAAAGATACTTTTCAAGGGAAGAATTGTTCCTGAACGAGGAAGTTGGTTAGATTTTGAGATTAAAGATGATCTTCTATACCTTCGCATTAATCAAGGGAAGAGGATGTTAGCTACTCTTTTTTTAAGAGCTCTGGGAGCAAATCCTGAGCAAATTTTAAAAGAATTTCCTCATCCCCAGGACAGGGATATTCTAAAGCGGACCTTTGAGCAAGATGGAGTAACCTCTTCTCGGGAAGCTCTTTTTAAAATTTATCAATGGTTAAGACCTGGCCGTTCTCCAGTACTTGAATCAGTTAAACAGGTGTTCGAGAAAACTTTTCGTGACCCTCGAATGTACAATCTAAGTAAAACAGGAAGATACCAAATCAATAAAGAACTCGGTTTAAATACTCGCTGGGATAGTATGGTCCTCCAAGTGGAAGATATTGTGGGAATTATAAAGTTTTTACTTAAAATGAATCGAGAAACAAAGGAACTTAAAAGTTTAGATCATCTTTCCTATAGAAGGGTAAGAAGAGTGGGAGATCTTTTAACTGAGCAGATTCGTATTGGATTATCTCACCTGTCTAGAATAGTTCAACAGCGAATGAGCATTCAGGACCCTGAAACAATCACTCCACGTTCCTTAGTTAGCACTCAGGCTCTAAGGAGAGCAATAGAGAGTTTCTTCCATACCGGCCGTCTTTCTCAATATCTTGATCAAACTAATCCCTTAGCTGAGTTAACTCATAAACGTAGACTATCAGCCTTAGGTCCGGGAGGTTTATCCAGGGTTCAGGCCAAAGAAGAAGTCAGAGATATCCATTATTCTCACTATGGACGCATATGTCCCATTGAAACTCCAGAAGGCCAGAATATAGGACTCATAGTTTCCCTGGCTACTTATGCTCGAGTAAATGAACTTGGATTTTTAGAAACTCCTTATAGAAGAGTTAGGAATAGTAAAGTAACAAAAGAGATAGATTATCTTGATGCCAGGAAAGAAGATATGTATCATATAGCAGGATGCGATGTAGTAGATGCTCAAGGAAATTTCACCAGATCTCACATAATAGCTCGATATCAGGGAGAAATAGTATCTGTTTCTCCTCAAGAGGTAGAGTATGTGGATGTCTCTCCTAAACAAATAGTTAGTGTAACCACTTCTTTGATACCTTTTCTAGAGCACAACGATGCTAATCGAGCTTTGATGGGGTCAAATATGCAAAGACAAGCTATTCCCTTAGAAAATCTGGAGCAACCTTTAGTTCAAACAGGAATGGAAGGCAAAATAGCTCAGGATTCTTTAGCTTCTCAAAGAGCTAAAAGAGAGGGAGAGATTATTTATGTAGATGCCACTAAAATAAAGATAAAAAACTCTCAAGGAATAGACACTTATCCTTTAATAAGGTACAGGAGATCTAATCAAGGAACCTGTATAGACCAAAGGCCTATTGTGAAAAAGGGTGAAAAGGTAAAAGAGGGAGATTTTATCACTGATGGTCCGGCCATTCATGAAGGAAAGCTTTCTCTGGGTAGGAATATTTTAACAGCTTTCATGCCCTGGGAGGGATACAACTTTGAGGATGCAATCCTAATTAGTGAGAAATTATTAAAGGAAGATATTTTTACTTCAATCCACATTGAAGAGTTCCAGGTAGAGGCTAAAGAATTAAAATCGGGAACAGAGGAAATAACCGCCGATATTCCTAATGTGGATGAAACTTCTTTAAAAGATTTGGACAAAAATGGGATAATTAGAATAGGAGCTGAGGTTTCCTCTGGAGATATTTTAGTGGGTAAAGTAACTCCTCAAGTAGAAGTAAAACTAACTCCTGAAGAGAGATTACTCCGAAGCATTTTTGGAGAAAAAGCTCAAAAGGTTAAGGATAACTCCTTAAGAGTGCCCCACGGTATTAGAGGTAAGGTAATTGGGGTTAAAGTATTTTCTCGAGAGAAAGATCTCCTTCCTCCCGACGTTAAGAAAAGAGTAAAAATTTATGTAGCGATCAGGCGAAAAATTAGCGTAGGAGATAAACTGTCCGGTCGCCATGGAAACAAAGGGGTTGTATCTAAAATACTTCCTGAAGAGGATATGCCTTATCTTGCCGATGGTACTCCAATAGAGATGGTGTTAAATCCCTTAGGTGTTCCTTCTCGAATGAATATTGGTCAAATCTTTGAACTTCATTTGGGGTGGGTAGCTAAACAATTAGGCGTACAAATGATATGTCCAATTTTTGAAGGTCCTAAAGAAAAAGAGATAAAAAAGCTTTTAAAAAAGGCATCTTTACCAGATTCAGGAAAGGTAACTCTCTATGATGGAAGAACTGGGGAACCTTTTCATCATCCAGTAGCTGTAGGTTATATGTATATAATGAAGTTGATCCATATAGCTGAGGAGAAACTGCATGCTCGTTCAACAGGGCCTTACGCTTTAATTACCCAGCAACCTTTAGGAGGTAGAGCTAGACAGGGAGGGCAGAGGTTTGGCGAAATGGAGGTATGGGCTTTGGAAGGTTACGGAGCAGCTTATACTCTTCAGGAAATGCTTACTGGAAAATCAGATGATCTGCGAGCTAGAACTCGAATTCATGAGCAGATAATAAAGGGAGAAAATCTCTTAGAAACAGAAACTCCAGAATCTCTTAAGGTTTTAGTTAAAGAACTTCAATCCTTAGGGTTATCTTTAGAATTTTGGAAGGATGGAAGGAAAGTTTCTATTAAAGATATGGAAGAGAAGGAAACTTAGGAGGAGATCAAATTGTGGAAAACTAATGATATTACTAAAATTAAAATAAGAATAGCTTCTCCAGAAGAGATAAGAGGATGGTCTCATGGAGAGGTAAAAAAAACTGATACTATTAACTACAGAACTTTTAGACCTGAAAGAGGTGGTCTTTTCTGTGAACAAATTTTTGGCCCCACCAAAAGCTATGAGTGTTACTGTGGTAAATATCGAAAGATGAAATATAAAGGAGTTGTGTGCGAGAGATGCGGAGTGGAAGTTACCTCTTCTAAGGTTAGACGGGAGAGAATGGGACATATTGAACTGGCCACTCCCGTTGTCCATATTTGGTATACTAAAAAATATCTTCCCCTTTTATTGGGAATGAAAAAGAGTGACTTAGAAAAGATAATTTATTTTGTAAACTACTTAGTGATTGATCCTAAAAAAACTTCTCTAAAACCATTACAATTATTAGAAGAAGGAGAATACCAACATTACAGAGAAGTTTATGGAGAAGATTCTTTCCAAGTTGGAACCGGAGCAGAAGCTATACTAAAAGTACTGCGGAATATAAAATTGGAAAATCTAAAGCAAAACTTGAGAGAAAAACTCCTTCAGAGAGGAACTAATAAAGGAGAAAGAGTAAAATTGATAAAGCGATTGGAAGTAGTGGATAGTTTCCTTCGCTCAGGGAACAAACCAGAATGGATGATTTTGAAAGTTGTTCCTGTTATTCCTCCTGATTTTCGTCCTATGGTTCAACTGGAAAGTGGCATTTTTGCTAATTCAGATTTAAATGATCTGTATCGCCGGATAATTAATAGAAATAATCGTCTTAAATATCTTTTAGAAATAAGTGCTCCTCAAATAATTATTCAGAATGAGAAAAAGATGCTTCAACAAGCAGTAGATGCTCTTTTTGAAAATGAAAAGCTTCCTCAACCTATACCGGGTCCTGCTGGCAGACCTCTTAAATCTTTAGGAGAAACAATAAAAGGGAAACAAGGTAGATTTCGTCAAAATCTTTTAGGTAAAAGAGTTGATTATTCAGGAAGGGCAGTAATTGTTCCTGGGCCACACCTTAAGTTTTATCAATGTGGCATTCCTGAAAAAATGGCTCTGGAACTTTTTAGACCTTTCATTTTAGCAGAGATCTTAAGGAAAGGAAAAGCTGAAACTATAAAAAGAGCTAATGATTTAATAGAAAAGGGGGATTCTTTTGTCTGGGAGATACTTGAAAGAGTAATTGAAGATCATCCTGTTCTTCTTAACCGCGCTCCTACTCTGCACCGTTTAGGAATCCAGGCTTTTCAACCAGTGCTGGTAGAAGGAAACGCAATTCAACTTCATCCTTTAGTCTGTACTGCATTTAACGCTGACTTCGATGGTGACCAAATGGCAGTTCACATTCCTCTTTCTTACGAGGCTCAATTAGAGGCAAAGATTTTAATGCTTTCGCAAAATAACATTCTCTCTCCATCTAACGGGGACCCAACTGTTACTCCAACTCAAGATATTACTCTCGGTTGTTATTACTTAACTGTAATGAAGGATAAGGAAGAGAAACCAAGGAGAAATTTTTCTTCTTTTGAGGAAGTAATTTTAGCTTACGATTTAGAAAATGTGGATCTACATGAAAAGATAAGAGTTCTTACAAATGAGGGGTGGCTAGAGACTACACCAGGTAGAATAATTTTTAATCAAGTTCTTCCTGAGGGAATACCTTTCCAAAACAGAGAGGTAGATAAGAAAGTTTTATCTGAGATTATAACCACAATCTGGGAAAAATTTGGGGATGTAGTCGTAGTTGACATTTTAGATAAAATTAAAGAATTAGGGTTTAAATATGCCACAAAATCTGGGTTAACCTTTTCTTTATCCGATATTCCTAATATAGAGGAAAAAGATAAATTGCTTCAAGAGATAGAAGAAGAAGTTGAAGGGCACAACCTTTTAGCTAAAGAAGGAGCTATCAGCGAGGAAGAAAGATATATTGATGTGATTAGCTTAAGAATGCGATTAACTAATTTAATACAGCAGAAAGTTTCCCAGTATCTTTCTCATTCTCCTTTTAACCCCCTATATATAATGTGGATATCAGGAGCAAGAGGAAGTGCAGACCAGTTGCGTCAAATTGTAGGGATAAGAGGACTAATGTCCAGATCTATTCGGGAAACCTATCGACGGGAACTCTGGGATGAGGTATTCAGAAGAAAGTTAACTATTTCTTCAGACTTAGTTCGGCAGTACTTTTATCCAGTCTCAGGAGGAAGATTAAAGGGAAGAATTAGTGAGGAGCCAATCCGATCTAACTTTAAAGAGGGTCTTTCTGCACCTGAGTACTTTATGTCCACTTCTGGAGGAAGAAAAGGTCTGATTGATACTGCACTCAAAACTGCTTATGCTGGATACCTAACTCGTAAGTTAGTAGCTGTAGCTCAAAATATTATTATTACTGAGGAAGATTGTGGAACTATAGAAGGCCTTTTTGTAGGACATTTAATAGATGAAGAGGGAAAAGTGCTGGAGTCATTAAGTCATCGAATAGTTGGAAGAGTATCAGCTTCCCCAATAAAGGATCCCTCTACGGGAGAAACAATAGTAGAAGCTAATCAGGAAATTGATTTAGATACTGCTATTCGTATTGAAAAAACAGGGATAAAAAAAGTAAAGATTCGTTCTCCTCTCACCTGTCAAAGTAAGTGGGGTCTTTGCCGCAGGTGTTATGGGTGGGACCTTTCCAACCATCATCTGGTTAGTCTGGGAGAAGCAGTAGGAGTGGTAGCTGCTCAATCCATTGGAGAACCTGGAACACAGCTTACCCTGCGTACCTTTCATACAGGAGGGATATTTAGAAAAGGAGGAGATATTCCTCAGGGTCTTCCTCGAGCAACTGAGCTTTTTGAACCCAGAAAGCAAACATATCCCAGAAGAGGAGTAATTCGACAGCAAAAGGGTGAAGAAGCTCTTATAAGTGAGATAGAGGGAAAGGTAAGCATCGAGAAAAAAAAAGATCATTCTTTAATTAAGATAAAGGGAGAAGATGATAAAGAGATAGCTTATGAAATTGGAGGAGAAATTTTAGTTTCCGAAGGTGACAATATTGAAGCTGGAGACAAAATTGTTGAGGGAGCAGTAAATCCTCGTTCTCTTTTAAGGATAAAGGGAGTTAGAGCAGTTGAAGAGTATCTAGTAAACCAGGCTCAATTAGTTTACCTATCTCAGGGAGTGAACATTAATATTAAACATTTTGAAATAATTGTGCGGCAAATGATGAGAAAAGTAGAGGTAGAGGATCCTGGGGACACCGATTATCTTCCTGGAGAGCAAGTGGATAGAGTAGAGTTTGAAGAGAGTAATCAAAAAATAAAATCAGAAGGAGGAAGACCAGCTACAGTTAGACCTGTTTTATTAGCTATTCCAAAAGCTGCTCAAGAGGAAAAAAATAGCTTCCTGTCCGCCGCGTCTTTCCAACGCACCAAACAAGTCTTAGTTGAAGCAGCAGTTAAAGGCCAGGTTGATTCTCTGAGAGGACTAAAAGCTAATGTTATTCTGGGAAAATTAATTCCCGCGGGAACAGGTTTTAAAGATGAAACTACTTAGCCACAGATTTACGCAGATAAACACGAATAAACACTAAGGGCTAAAGACAAAAGGTGAATTAAGTAATTATTCGTAATAATTAGTGGCTAAATAATTATGACTATTACTCTAAAGGAAAAAAAATGCCTACTATTAGTCAACTTTTAAAGAAGGGAAGAAAATCTATTAAAAAGAAAGGGAAAAGTTTAGCTTTGCAGGGATGTTCTCAGAAAAAGGGAGTTTGTGTAACTGTAAGAACTCTTACTCCCAAAAAGCCAAACTCTGCTCTTCGAAAAGTAGCTCGAGTAAGACTATCTAATGGAAGAATGGTAACAGCATACATTCCTGGGGAAGGTCATAACTTACAGGAACACTCCATTGTCTTAGTAAGAGGAGGAAGAGTAAAGGATCTGCCTGGAGTAAAGTATCATATTATTCGGGGAACGTTGGATACTTCTGGAGTGGAAGGAAGAAAAAAGGCTCGTTCCAAATATGGTAGAAAGAAACAGGAGCAATAGATGGCAAGAAGAAGGTTAGCAAAAAAAAGAGAAGTGCTTTCTGACCCCATATACAACAGTATTACCTTATCTAAATTTATTAATAAATTAATGAAGGATGGGAAGAAAAGTAAAGCTGAGAAGATCTGTTATGAGTGTTTTGATATTATCAGGAACAAATTAAAAAAGGAACCTTTGGAAGTTTTTCTTCAAGCTTTAGAAAATGTAAAACCTGTATTAGAAGTACGTTCCCGAAGAGTAGGAGGAGCTACTTATCAGGTTCCTACGGAGGTTAGACCAGAAAGACAAGAAGCACTGGCTATTCGATGGATAGTGCACTTTGCTCGGGGGAAAAGAGGGAGACCAATGAAAGAAAAGTTAGCTGAAGAGATTATCTTAGCTTCCCGAGGAGAAGGACTGGCAGTAAAAAAGAGAGAAGATACTCATAAGATGGCCGAGGCTAATCGAGCTTTTGCGCACTATCGGTGGTGATATAAAAATGGAAAAACAAAATTATTTAAAGAAAATTAGAAACATTGGCATTGTTGCTCATATAGATGCTGGTAAGACTACAACTACAGAACGAATTCTTTACTATACAGGTAAAATTCACAGAATAGGAGAAGTTCATGAAGGTACAACAGTAATGGATTGGATGGAGGAGGAAAAGAAACGAGGTATAACTATAACCTCTGCTGCTACTACTTGCCGGTGGAAAGGGCACAGGATTAATCTCATAGATACTCCCGGTCATGTGGATTTTACAGTAGAGGTAGAAAGAGTTCTAAGGATATTGGATGGAGTTATAATAATATTTTGTGGTGTGGAAGGGGTTGAATCTCAGTCAGAGACAGTGTGGCGACAGGCTGATAAATACAATATTCCAAGAATTACCTTTATTAATAAACTGGATAGAGTAGGAGCTGATTTTTACAGAGTGCTGGATCAGATAAAAAAGAATTTTCAGCTTACTCCTCTCCCGGTGCAAATACCTATAGGGCAAGAGGACCACTTTAAGGGAGTTGTGGATCTGATAAAAATGAAAGCTCTAATTTGGGAAAGTAATGATGTAAATTCAAGAATCCTGGAAGAAGAAATCCCATCTTGTATAAAGGAGAGAGCTATTTCTTTTCATAGAGAGCTGGTAGAGAAAGCAGCTGAAGCAAATGATGAGTTATTAGAAGAATTTTTGGAAAAGGGGAATCTTAGCTTTTCTAAAATAAAAGAAGGAATTAGAACTCTTACCTTAAAGCATGTGGGAGTTCCTATTTTTTGTGGAAGTGCTTTAAAAAATAAGGGAACCAGACTTCTTTTAAATGGAGTAATAGATTATCTACCTTCCCCTTTAGATGTTCCTGAAGTTGAGGGATTCAATCCTTTAAATAAAGAGAAAGAAAGAAGGAAGGTTTCTATTAATGAGCCCTTCTCTGCTTTAGCTTTTAAGATAGTTACCGATCCTTATGCAGGAAGGTTAACTTATTTTAGGGTATATTCAGGAAAAATTAGCTCTGGGTCTTCAGTTTATAATTCTACAAAAAAAAGAAGGGAAAAAGTTGGTCGTATTTTAGAGATGCATGCTAACTACCGCATTGAGAGGAAAGAAATTTGTGCTGGAGAAATTGGAGCATTGGTGGGACCCAACAACATTAAGACAGGAGATTCTCTTTGTAGCGAACGATATCCTATAATTCTAGAACCTATAAAATTTGCTGACCCTGTAATTTCTATCGCTGTTGAACCGAAAACTAAATTAGAACAAAATAAATTAGCCATCTCTCTTTCTAAATTGTCAGAAGAAGATCCTACTTTTAAAGTTCATCAGGATGAGGAAACAGGGCAAACTATTGTCTCTGGAATGGGAGAACTTCACTTAGAGGTGATATTTGATAGATTAAATCGAGAATTTGGTGTTAGAGTAAATGCAGGAAAGCCTCAAGTAGCTTATAGGGAGAGTATAAAAGAGAGAGCTCAGGCTCGTGGTCAGTATATTAAACAAACAGGTGGTAAGGGCCAATATGGAGATGTATTTTTAGAAGTTGAACCTAAAAAAAATGGAGAAAAAGATTTTGTAGACAAAACCAGGGGTGGGGTTATCCCTAAGGAGTTTATCCCTGCTATAAAAAAAGGAGTAAAACAAGCTATGTTAAATGGGGTATTAGGAGGTTATCCTCTGGTTAACGTTAAAGCTATTCTTATTGATGGTTCTTATCATCCCATAGATTCTTCTGAGCATGCTTTTAAAACCGCTGCCATTATCGCTTTCAAGGAAGCTTCCAGAAAAGCTTCCCCTTATCTTTTAGAACCTATAATGAAACTGGAGATAAGGGGCCCCCGGGAATTTTTGGGAGACGTAATAAAGGACGTTATGGCTCGCCGAGGGCATATTCTTAAATTGGAAGGTGAAGAGAAGATTCGTCGTTTATCTGCTCTCGTTCCTCTCTCTGAGCTTTTTGGTTATGTTACCAGACTTCGCTCTTTAACTCAGGGAAAAGCTACTCCCAACTTAGAATTTTCTCACTATCAAGAGGTTCCTCAAGAAATTATGAAAAAAATTTTGGGACAGTAATTTAATTATACAGGAGCAATAAAATAATGCCTAAACAGAGAATCAGGATAAAATTAAGAGCTTACGATCATAAAATATTAGACCAATCAGTAAAAAGAATTGTTGAAACTATAGAGCGGAGCGGAGCAAAGATTTGTGGCCCTATCCCTTTACCAACAAAGATTAGCAGGTTTAGTGTTCTTCGCTCTCCTTTTACTCATAAGGATTCTCAAGAGCAATTTGAAATGAAAGTTCACAAGAGAGTTATAGATATATTGGAGTCTAATCCTAAAACTGTTGATGCTCTAATGGGGATGAATCTTCCTACAGGAGTGCATGTAGAGGTAAAGCTGTAAAAAAAGAGGCTAAAGGTAAAAGCGTTAATGCGTGAAGAGGTTTTGCTCTTTACATATTACTCATTACATATTACTTGTTACTGTTTACTTATTACTTTTTTAATTGGTGGAGATAAATATGGTGAAGGCTATATGGGGTAAAAAGCTGGGAATGACTCAAATTTTTGAAGAGGATGCTTTGATTCCAGTAACTGTGATCAAAACTTCTTCTGGGGTAGTTATCCAGAGAAAAACCAAAGAGAAAGATAAATATAGTGCTATACAGGTAGGTTTTGGAGAAGTAAAGGAATCTCGTATTTCCCGGCCTTTGTTAGGTCATTTTAGAAAGGTTAATCTCCTTCCAAAGCGTTACTTGCGAGAAATAAGAGGAGAAGGCCTCTCCTCTTATAAAATAGGTGATGAAATAAAGCTAAATGTGTTTAAAAAAGGAGATTTAGTTAAAGTTACAGGAATCTCTAAAGGAAAAGGATTTGCTGGAGTTATGAAAAGACACGGTTTTAAAGGAGGATCTGCTTCTCATGGTGTATCACAATGGCACCGCAGGCCAGGCTCTATTGGTGCCTCATCCTCCCCTTCCCGGGTTTTTAAAGGTAAGAAAATGCCCGGAAGAATGGGAACTAAAAGAGTAACTGTGCAGAATTTGGAGATAGTAGAGGTAAACGAAGAAAAGAGTTTACTTTTAATTAAGGGAAGTGTCCCTGGGAAAAAAGGAACTCTTTTGTTTATTAAAGGAAGTTAAGGATTAGTTATGAAGTGGAAAATTTACAATATGCAAGCAGAGGAAGTTGGTGATTTTGAATTAAATGAAGAAATATTTACAGGTGAAGTAAACCAACCTATTTTGCGAGAGGTAGTTTTAAACCACCAAAGTAACCTGCGACAAGGAACTTCTTCTACTAAGAGCAGAGGAGAAGTCAGTGGAGGAGGGAGAAAGCCCTGGATTCAAAAAGGTACAGGTAGAGCAAGAGCTGGAAGTATCAGGTCGCCTCTTTGGGTAGGAGGAGGAATAGCTTTTGGACCAAAGCCAAGAAATTTTGGGTGGTCTTTACCTAAAAAGAAAAAAAGGTTAGCTTTAAAATCAAGTTTGCGGATGAAGATAAAAGAAGAACATTTTTTTGTCCTGAATAGATTTGAATTAAACGAAGGTAAAACCAAAAAAATGGTGGCTTTCTTAAATAGTTTTCCTATCAGAGGAAAAACTTTAATTTTGCTGGACAGTATAGACGAAAAGGTAAGAAGAGCTTGTGCTAATTTAAAGGATATAGAGGTGGGGCTTGTTTCCAAAGTTTCTGGATACGACATTATTACTCATAATAATCTCTTTTTAACTAAAAGTTCTATAGATAAGCTAACTGAAAGGCTAAAAAGTGAATAAGACCGCTTACGATATTATTTTAGGCCCTGTTATTACAGAAAAGGGAACTTATATGTTGGGAGAGAACAAATACGTTTTTAAAGTTCCTCTTAATGTAAACAAAATCGAGATAAAGAAAGCAGTAGAGAAATTATTTAAGGTAGAAGTGAAAAAAGTGAGAACCATGAGAATTAAGGGAAAAATTAGGAAGTGGAGAGGAAAAGCAGTTGGAAAAACTCCTCAATGGAAAAAAGCTATAGTAAAGCTAAAAAAGGGTGATACTATCGAAGAGTTAGGAGTGTAAGAGAATGCCTATTAAACTTTATAAACCTACCTCCCCTGGGAGAAGGCATCAAAGTGAGGTTTCCTTTTCTAAAATTAGCAAAATTCGGCCAGAGAAAAAACTCACTGTCAAATTAAAAAGAAAAATGGGAAGAAACAATCAAGGAAAAGTTACCTCTCGGCATAGAGGTGGGGGAACTAAAAGACAGTATAGATTGATAGACTTTAAAAGAGATAAGGAGGGGATAGAAGCTAAGGTTGCCGCTATTGAATACGATCCTAACCGCTCAGCCCATATCGCTCTTCTTAACTATAAAGATGGAGAAAAGAGGTATATTATAGCTCCTAAAGGGTTGAGTGTAGGAGATGAGATAATCTCCGGAGAAAATGCACCTTTAAAAGTTGGGAATGCCCTTCCTTTAAAAAATATTCCAGAAGGGAGTTTTATATATAATATTGAGCTAAAGAAAGGAGGAGAGGGTCAGTTAGTTCGCTCAGCTGGAGCATCAGCTCAACTCCTAAGTAAAGAAAAGAAATTTGCTCAAATTAAACTTCCCTCAGGAGAAATACGTCTTGTTCCTCTGGGGTGTAAAGCTACTTTGGGACAAGTTAGTAACATCGATCATGAAAATATTCAAATAGGTAAAGCTGGCAGATCTCGGTGGCTCGGCAGACGTCCTCATGTTCGAGGAGTAGCTATGAACCCCATTGACCATCCTCATGGAGGAGGGGAAGGACGTAGTGGTCCTGGTAGGCACCCTGTTACTCCATGGGGGAAACCTACTAAGGGTATGAGAACTAGAAAAAAGAGGAAATCTTCAGATAAATTGATAGTCCAAAGACGAAAAAAATAAGTAGTTATTAGCCACCAAGGCACGAAGACACCAAGATTAATGGATAAAAGAGGTGAAAGGCAAAAAGGCTAAAATCGTCAACGGAACTAACGAGAAAAAGGAAGTAAACGAGATAGACCAAAGAGATGAGATTATATCACTTCTTTGTGACTTAGTGGCTGAAAAAAATAAATAAAAGAGGATTTAAATGAGTCGCTCCATTAAAAAGGGACCATGGGTTGATTCTTGCTTAATTAAAAAAATAGAGAGAATAAAGAAAGAAAGAAAGAAAAGTCCCATTAAGACTTGGTCGCGTCGGTCAATGATTATACCTGACTTCGTTGGATATACTTTTGCTGTTCATAATGGTAAGGACTTTCGTAATGTTTATATTACTGAAGAAATGGTGGGACATAGATTAGGGGAATTTTCTCCTACTCGCAAATTTGATCATCATGGAGCCCATGGTAAAAGAACAATTTCACCAAAATGAAAACCACTGAAGACACAGAATTCACTGAAAACTTAAGAGGGCTAAAGGTTGAAAAGACAATTAGTTTCTCTGTGTTCTTCAGTGTTCTCTGTGGTTAAACTATTTTAAAGGATTAATCAATGCAAGTAAAGGCGATGGGTAAATATATACGAGTATCTCCCTTTAAAGCAAGAAGAACTGCTAATTTAATTAAGAATAAAAGAGCGCAAGAAGCTGTAAGCATCTTAAAATTAACTCCAAGAAAGAGCTCTCGGATAATTGAAAAGATTCTTAAATCAGCAATGGCTAATGCAAAAAATAATTTCAATTTATTCCCAGATCACCTATACGTTAAAAAAGCTCTGGTGGATAAGGGCCCCACTTTAAAAAGAGTTAAACCTCGCGCCAGAGGTAGGGCTGACGTAATGAGAAGAAGAACCTCTCATATTACTATTGTTCTTGAATCTTCAGAAAAGTAGTATCTATTTAGCTATAGTAACAGGTAAGTTTTTCTAAAAAGTAAGGTGTATAGAGCTTTGGGTATCCCTAAGAAAACCTTTTTTGGCCTGGAAATTGGTTGATAGTTATTAGTTCTTGGTTCTTAGATGAGGAAATCCTTTGATTAATTAAATTGACAACGTTCCAACTAGCAACTTACGAACTATTAACTAAGAACCACTGGCGAGGTCGTTTTGCATAGATACCCAAAGCTCTTTAGCAAAACTAAACTATTACGAAAGAGCTCTGAAAAATCCTCTTCTTTTTGCTGCTCGGTGAGGTGTTTCCATAAGGCAGCGGCGGTCGAGGCGGGTCTATACGTTCTAACTCTTAGTTCTCCTCAGGACTTCATGTATCATGAAGTCCCAAAGCGGACAAATTCTACCAGGCCACAGTATGCACTATAAGAGTAGAACTCAGCCGCAGGCGCCAGAAAGCACCGAGCAAAGAGCAGCCTCAAACTTTTTTCAGAGCTCTCTACGAAAAAATTGAATATGAAAGCATTGGTAAGGAGGCAAATTTGGGACAAAAGGTAAACCCCGAAGGGTTAAGACTTGGTATAACTAAAGAATGGCAAAGCAAATGGTATGGAGATAAAAAAGACTATCCTCGATTTTTGTACATCGATTTTAAAATTCGAAATTTTCTCATGGAAAAATTCAAAAGGGCTAATATCTCCAATATTTCAATAGAAAGAGCTACTAATAAATTAAGAATAAATATCTTTGCTGCTCGTCCTGGTATAGTTATTGGGAAAAAGGGTGAGGTTATTGAAAAAACAAAAGAGGAACTGTCGCAACTTGCCAAGGATAGCAAGATTTTTCTAAATGTTCAGGAGGTAGCTCATCCTGAACTGGATGCTCAACTGGTAGCTGAAAGAGTTGCTTCCCAGCTGGAAAGAAGGACAGGAACCAAAAGAGTAATGAGAGAAGCTATATCTCGAGCTATAGACTTAGGAGCAGAGGGAGTGAAAGTGATGTGCAAGGGAAGAATTGGAGGAGCAGAAATAGCCAGAAAGGAATGGGCAAAAGAAGGGAAAATTCCCCTGCATACTTTAAGAGCAAAAATTGACTATGGAGTAGACATTGCTCATACTACTTATGGATGCATTGGGGTAAAGGTATGGATATACAAGGGACAAGTTTTGCCTACTTCCACTGCTTCCAAGGAGGAATCTAAGGATGCCTTTGCAACCAAAAAGAGTAAAATATAGAAAAAGTCAAAGAGGTAAAAGAAAGGGTATATCCTCAAGAGGAACCAAACTTAACTTTGGTGAGTATGGTTTAATTGCTACCGAAGGTGCCTGGATTACATCAAGGCAAATTGAAGCTGTTCGGGTAACTATAATTAGAAGTTTGAGACATGAAGGTCGGCTGTGGATTAGAATTTTTCCTAATAAATCAGTAACTAAAAAGCCCTTAGAAACTCGAATGGGTAAAGGTAAGGGAGAACCTGCAAATTGGGTAGCTGTGGTTCAACGAGGTAGAATTTTGTTTGAAGTAGGAGGGGTTGAAGAGGATAGAGCTAAAAAAGCTTTTACTTTAGCTTCACATAAACTACCCATTAGAACCAAATTTGTATCTGCCGATGAGGTAATAAAATGAAAATTGCTGAGTTAAGAGGTATGGACAAAGAAGACCTTCTCTCCTCCCTTGCTAAATTAAGGAGAGATCTATTTAACTTGAAAATTGAAATCACTCAGGGACGTACGAAGACATCCTCTAAAGTCAAACAGATAAAAAGAAATATAGCCCAAATAATGACTCTGCTTAGAGAAAGAGGAATTAGTTCTTAGTTTGCAGTATTAGTCCTTAGTCAGGAAAATTTAACCACTGAAGACACTGAATTCACTGAAAATTTTAAGAAAACTTAGGAGAATGCCCTTCGGCAACAATTTATAAATTCCTGGACCTCAAGAAAGCCTCAGGGCTTCCCCTCTATCGCTGGGATGCTCTTTAAATTATCTCTGCTCGGTCTCCTCGTTTCGGGAAAAATTTAAACTCGTCGCTTTGCTCCTCAAACATAAATTTTTCTT
>Ga0114934_10001409_pt1 | contig 15655 bp, 10 predicted proteins | sample 4SBtaG_2_FD_99695 | JGI IMG/M metagenome (GOLD analysis project Ga0114934, IMG submission 99695) | Deep subsurface microbial communities from Kolumbo volcano to uncover new lineages of life (NeLLi) - 4SBTROV10_white metaG | ecosystem: Environmental > Aquatic > Marine > Volcanic ... | reverse complement strand
CTAATAAATCAGACGTTGGGCATACACATGATGATAGATATTATACCGAATCTGAATCAGATGCAGCTTTAGCTAATAAATCAGACGTTGGGCATACACATACTTGGACAGAAGTTTCTAAAACAGGTTCAAAATTAAGTGATATAGATAATGTTGATATAACTAATATTAATGATAACTATATGTTATATTATGATTCTGCTAATACATGTTGGTATGTAGGAGCAGCACCTTCTGGTGGAGGAAATTCATTACCTGATGGTTCAGCAACAAATACCCATATAGAATGGGATGGTTCTAATTGGGTTCCAGTTAGTACTAAAACTTTTTCAGGTAGTGGTGTAACTACTACTATTTCTAATAGAGCAAATGTAACAGATCATGCTATATGCATATATGAAGACTCAACAAGTTGTGCTAGAGGATTATTATATATTTGTTCAGATAGTAATAGTTCTACAGATTCAACAGGTATGTGCGTTGTAACAAAAAGAGAATCAGCAGTATTTCTTAGTGATAATACAGATACAGGAGCTGTTTTAATAACAACTAATAGTACAAATACTTGTACAGCTGGTTTATTTGTTGAAGGTGGAACAATGTCAGCGATTTGTTCTCATACAATAGGAGATAAAGGTTTAATTGTTTGTCATGAGCCAAATTCTGGCGGTGATGCTGGTATATGGAATGAAACCTCTACGACAGCTGCTTATGGTATTTATACTAAGGGCGGAGTAAAAGGAGTTATGTCTTGCGGAAGTGATCAAGACTTTTACGCTGGTGGTTCTGGTGTTGTTTACGCAACTAGCTATACTCCATTCACTGGTTCTCATATTACTAAAATAGTAAATGATGATTTAAGCATAGAAAAGGGACAAGTAGTATCTATTGCTGATACAATACAAACCAATGATTTTTCTAATACACTTCCTGTTGTTGAAGTATCTTTAAAAGCATGTGATCCAGCAGCTCTTGGTGTTTTTGTTAAATACAAAGATTATAGTAATATGGAAAATGAAGATAATTGGGCATTTAAAGATTATGATATGAGAATTAGTGGTATTATTAATGCTGTTGGTGAAGGAAATATGCTTGTAACAGATGAGGGCGGAGATATCGCTATTGGTGATTTCTTAACAACTTCTAATAGGCCTGGTCTTGCTATGAGACAAAATGATGATAACGGTAATAGAGATTCATTGCATAGAAATTATACACTTGCAAAAGCAACAATGAGTGTTAATTGGAATGATGTTGAAGTAAATGAAAACCTTGGTTATAAAGCAAAACTTATATCTGTAATTTATCTAGCCGGTTAAGTTAAAAGAAGGAGTTATTATGCCTAGAACAACATATGGTCATCAAAAAAGGTTTTTAGATCCTTTTTCGCCTGTAGATTCTGATGCAGTTTCTCAATTAACTGCTATTTATAGCGCTAAAGGAAGAGGTATTCTACAAGGATTTGAATTATCTAAAGATCCACAAACATCTTATTATTTAGTTTTATCCAAAGGTATTATACTTAAGGATTATGTTGTTATTAGATATTTAGATGATTTACCTATTAATTTAACTTATTTTGATTTAACCCCATCTGTAAAATATTATGTTGTTCTAGATTATGTTTATAAAAAAACATCTCCTCCCCCAGTTGCTGGTATTTTATTTGTTACAGATCAAGAATATAATGAAACTAGACAATTAAAATTAGGAACAGTAAAAGTAGACGGTGATGGTAATATATTAGAGTTAACGGATGAAGGCAGAGAGTATGGAGATATTATAAATCACCAAACTGTTAATCAAGTAGTTTCTAGTTGTTTAGAAGGAGCAATTAATTCTTTCCCTATAAGCTGTTTATGCGATATTAATACATTAACTGCGCATGATGGTTATGTATTGCGTTATGATGAAGCTACATGTCAATGGGTGTCACAAGAATTAATTATTGATACAACAAATGTTAATTTATCTTTTTTAAATTTATCTGATACTCCTTCTTCTTATGACGGTAAAAGAGGAATGACAGTTGTTGTTAATGACACTGAAACAGGATTGGAATTTAAATCTGTAGTAGCACAACAAGGTTCATTACCTGGTGGTTCTTCATCTTCTGATATTTATTTAAATAATTTAGTTGACGTTAATTTTGTAGGTCCTCAAGATAATGATGTATTAACTTTTGATTCTTTAACAGGTAATTGGACTGCATGCCCTTCAAATTCTTCAACAACTTTTTTAGGATTAGATGATACTCCTCATAGCTATAGTGGAGCTGAAGGCTATGGTTTATGTGTTAAAAATAATAGAATAATTTTTTGTGATTTTTGTGATGTATTTGCTTCTAAGAATCATGTGCATAGCTGGTCAGACTTAAATACGTCATCATCAGCTTTAGGCGATCTTGGTGATGTTTCTATACCTAATACAAATTATGATAATAATGTATTATGCTATGATGGTTCTAATTGGGTACCTACTTCTATTTCTAGTACTGATGAATATGTTAAAACAACATCATCAGATACAGCTGGTTATTTGTGTGATAAAGTTGATAATACTACAATTATTACTGATAATAATAAGATTAAGGTTATTGATAATGTGTTTGCTTTATGCACACATGATCATGATATTAGATATTTTACTCAAGTACAAATAAATTCCTTTTTAGCAGATAAAGCTGATTGCAATCATACACACCCTTGGAATGATGTTTCTAAAAATGGATCATCAATAAATGATTTAGATGATGTTGATATTACTGGTGAAATGAGTGGTTGTGTTTTAGGATTTAATGGCCTTAGGTGGGTTCCAGTAACACCTTCTAGTGGAGGTGGCGGTGCTTCATCATTAAATGATTTAAACGATGTTAATACTTCAGGAGCTAGTTCTGGGTGTATTCTTGGTTTTGATGGTAGTACATGGGTTCCTGTTGCTAGCACAAGCACAGATGAATACGTTAAAACAACATCATCAGATACAGCTGGTTATTTATGTGATAAAGTTGATAATACTACAATTGTTACTAATAATAATAAGATTAAAGTTGCTGATAATTTGTATGCTTCAGTTAGTCATACACATTCTTGGAATGATGTTTCTAAAAGTGGGTCATCAGTAAATGATTTAGGTGATGTTAATACTTCAGGAGCTAGTTCTGGGTGCGTCCTTTGTTATAACGGTACTTGCTGGATTCCAGGGACACCTTCTTCCTCAGGTGGTTCAATTTTTACAGTTTTTCAAAATATAAAAACTGATTTTGATTATCATTTTAATTTAACATCAATTTCGTCGTCATCTCCAACTACATTAACTTCATCATTGCAACAAGGTTTTTATGCAATTTTTGTTTGCTTATCTATAGAAGATTCAAATGATGGTAGTTCGGTTTTTCCTGTATATGATTTAATGTCATTTGGTGGTTATTTAAATGCATGTAATTATGATGTTTTTTATAGTACAGAGATTTGGCCGAGTGAAGGAGGAACTATTGGATACCAAAATTCAGAATATATTTTATATAATTTTAAATATACAAATAATCCTAGTGATCAATACTTTACATTAGTATATAAAACTAATGGTTCAAGCATTTCTGATCCTATATCATTACTTGCAAAAACTACAGCTGACCCTGTATCTGTAACATTTGATGTTTATTTAAAAAATATTGTTTCTTTTTAAATTTTAAAAATTAGTACTCCTAATAAAATTTAAATAAGTTAAAGAGGTTAATTATGGATGATTTAATAGGAGATATAGCATTTTTTATAATGCTTGTTTTATTTTTAGGTATTGGAGCTTTTGTTTATAGTGAACAAATTTCTTTTTATACAGGGTTTTATTTTTTAGTTGGAGTAGTAATTAGTTATATTGCTGTTCTCCTTGTTCTGCCTAATCTCATAAAGTTTATCATACCTTTTTACAGTATTAAAACTATAATGTTTTTAGATAAAGAAACATTTGAATCATATATACCAAAATTTAATCCTGAATCTGTTGTTATCATAACTATTAGAGATTCATCGTTTTCTGATAAACATAAAATTAATAGAAATAAATTTAAGGTATTAGATTTAATTTTTTTAGATGATGATAAATCTTTTACTAAGGATCATGTTAAGGAAATAGAAGTTTTTTTATTAAGTAAGTTAAATAAAAAAGTAGATACAATAATTGTTTCTTGTCAATTTGGTATTTCAAGATCTCCAGCAATAGCTTTAGGTTTATCACTTTACTTTGAAACAAATATTTTTCCTTATCCAGAAACTTATAATACCTACGTATTAAAAGTATTTCAAGAGAATTTTTCATTAGTTTGAAACACAATAATTAGATAATACTTAAGGAGAGATACAACTATGAATATAACGTCAAATGAAACAATTACACAAGTAAACGATGGTTATGATTTAACCTTATCTGTAGGAAAACCTTTTTGTCATTTATATATTAATTATCAAAAAGGTGATGAAGATAAAATAGATTTTGCACTTAAGGCAACAGTTAATAGTGAAGATTACCCTGTTGCTTTAAGAGATATGCTTGATTTTAGAGATTCTTTTAAAGGTGTAGTATCTGTTGATTTACCATTAACACCAGATTCTTTACGATTTCATATTTCGGTTAAAAAAACGGGTGTTAATTTTGGCGGTGTTGTTAATCCAACTGAAGGTGCTTTAGACATTCAAGTTAGATATTTTGAATAAAAGGAATTAAAATGAGTTGCGAAAAGAGATTAGCTGTAAGTTATGATCGAGATCGAAGTGTAGTACAACCTTTAGATGAAGATGATATTCTATGGATACCGTCAAGTTACTTAGCATCTAATAATGTTGTTATATCAATTGATGACTTAGTCGGGATAACTGGGGGTGCCTGTAATTTTTCTCAATTAACAGATACACCTGTAGACTTTGATAATTGCTTTAATTGTATAGTTCAAGTTAATAGTACTGCAACAGGATTATGTTATGGTAATATAACTACATTAATTTCCACAACAACAAACCTTGCTAATTTAAAAAATGTTAATGTATCAAATGCTTTTAATAATCAAGTTTTATGCTATGACGGCACAACTAGCAGCTGGATAGCATCAGATATAGATTTTTCGCAAGCTAGTTTTTTAGATCTTAATGATACAGAATCTTCTTATAATTCAAATAGCCAAAAGGTTCTTCGAGTAAATGATTCCGAGACAGGTATAGAGTTTGTTAGCCCAGCTTCTGTACTAGGGACTTTGGCTTTAGATTATTTATGTGATGTTGATGCACAATCAGCTACATTAGGTCAGTTTTTAAAATTTAATGGTTTATCATGGGTTCCAGTAACATTACCTCCAATTACAGATGAATATGTTAAAGCTGATGTAAATGATAGTACATGCGGGTATTTAGATAGTAAAGTTGATAATTCAACAATAGAGGTAGATAATAGTAATCATGTTTTAAGAGTAAAGAATGGTGTTTTTGCACCATTCTGTCATTGCCACCCTTGGTCTGATATAATAATGACCAATTCAACAATTAATGATTTTAGTGATGTTAATTTTAGTAATTTATGTGATGGCCAAATATTAGTTTGGGATGATTCTTCAAATACATTTGTTAATTGTGATAGAGTGGCTTCTGATGAGCTTGTTAAAGTTAGTTCTTCTGATCCTGTTTCAGGCTATTTAGTAGATAAAATTGATAATACAACTTTAGTAGTATCTTCTACAAATAAAATTTGTGTTGCTAATGGTTATTTTTCTTTAGCAGGACATAATCATGATGATAGATATTATACCGAATCTGAAATAGATTCAATGCTTAGTAACTATTCATGTTGTAATCATAATCATGATAATAGATATTATACGCAAACATGTTTGAATAATGGTGTTTTAGATATTAGATATTATACTGAATCCGAAATAGATTCAATGCTTGGTAATTATTCATGCTGTAATCATAATCATGATAATAGATATTATACTCAAGACTGTTTAAATAACGGAGTATTAGATAATAGGTATTATACTGAAACAGAAATAAATGCTTTATTAGATAATAAATCAGATTGTGGCCATACACATGATGATAGATATTATACTGAATCTGAAATAGATTCAATGCTTAGTAACTATTCATGTTGTAATCATAATCATGATACAAGGTATTATACCCAAACATGCTTAAATAATGGAGTATTAGATAATAGATATTATACTGAAACAGAAATAAATGCTTTATTAGATAATAAATCAGATTGTGGTCATACGCATATTTGGACTGAAGTGTCTAAAGTTGGATCTGTTTTAAATGATATAGAAAATGTTTCTGTATGTTCACCTGTTTGTGGTGACGTTTTAACTTTTGATGGTTCTAATTGGGTTAATGGTTCTAATGATATTTTGATAACAGATGAAAAAGTAAAGATTGATGCTAATGACCCAAATTCTGGCTATTTAATTGATAAAATAGATGGTTTAACTATTGTTGTTTGTAATTCACATATTGCTGTTAAAGATGGATTATATGCTCTTATTAATCATAATCATGATGATAGATATTATACCGAATCTGAAATAGATTCAATGCTTAGTAACTATTCATGTTGTAATCATAATCATGATGATAGATATTATACTGAATCTGAAATAGATTCAATGCTTAGTAACTATTCATGTTGTAATCATAATCATGATGATAGGTATTATCAGCAATGTGAAATTGATGATATATTATCATGTTATTCATTATGTACTCATAATCATGATGGAAGATATTATACACAAGTTTGTATTAATTATTTATTAAATCAAAAATCAAGTTGTGGCCATACTCATACTTGGGATGAAGTTTCTAAAACTGGTTCATCATTAACTGATTTAGATGATGTAACAGCAGCTCCAACTCAAGGGTTTTGTAATGGTTGTGTAATAGCTTGGAATGGTTCATCTTGGGAACTAAATAATGTTGATACTTTACAAGGAAGCTTCGGACAGCTTTCTTTGTTTAACGGTGACACCTTAGGTTACCTTGAAGATAAAGTAGACCCAAGTTTTTTTTGTGTTGATCATTCAAATTCTCTTCTTAAAATAATTCCAAATGTTTTTGCAGCATATGATCATAATCATGATGATAGATATTATACTGAAGCTGAAATAGATTCAATGCTTAGCTGTAAATCTGATTGTGGGCATACACATGATGATAGGTATTATACAGAAGCTGAAATAGATTCAATGCTTAGTTGTAAATCAGATTGTGGACATATTCATGATACAAGGTATTATACTCAAACATGTTTAAATAATGGAGTTTTAGATAGTAGATATTATACTGAATCAGAAACAGATACTTTATTAGCTAATAAAGCAGATTGTGGTCATATGCATCCGTGGACTGATATTAATAAGGCTGGATCGTCATTAAATGATTTAGATGATGTTGAAGTTACTGGAGTAGCTATTAATTCTCTTCTTTCTTGGGATGGTTCTAATTGGGTTCCTATAACTAGTGTAAATACAGATGAATATGTTAAAACAACATCATCAGATACAGCTGGTTATTTATGTGATAAAGTTGACAATACTACAATTGTTACTGATAATAATAAGATTAAAGTTGCTGATAATTTATATGCGCCTTTTAATCATAATCATGATGATAGATATTATACTCAATCTGAAATAAATGCAATGCTTAGTCATTATGCATGTTGTAATCATAATCATGATGATAGATATTATACCCAAAGTTGTTTAGATGGTGGTGAATTAGATACTCGTTATTATACTGAAGCTGAAGTTGATAATTTATTGGATGGTTATTTGCCTGTGGATGCTAATTTTGATACATGTTATTATACCCAAGACTGTTTAAATAATGGAATTTTAGATAATAGATATTATACTGAATCGGAAACAGATGCTTTATTAGCTAATAAAGCAGATTGTGGTCATACTCATACTTGGACTGAAGTTTCTAAAGTAGGGTCATCAGTAAATGATTTAGGTGATGTTATAATTTCTGCAGCATGCAGCGGGCAGCTTTTGTCTTACAATGGTTCTTCTTGGGTAAATTCAGATATTTGTACTAGTGATGTTAGCTATGTAAGAAGTTTCTCTACAACCTCAGGGCTAGCTACGATGGATGGTGATGGTAACTATTTAACAGTTACTATGCCTAATCATGGTTTTATTAAGTATGAGAAAATTACTATAAGTGGCGCAAGCCAAGGGGCTTTAAATACAACTTATTATATACAGCAAATTATTAATAGCAATACATTTACTTTAGTATCTCCTATAAACGCTAATGTAACTAATGAAAGTATAACAGTTACCCCACAAAACTCTTGGTATTTACCTGAGCCGACAACACTAAGTGATGCTGTTGATAGATTAGTTTTAGCACTTGCTGCTCACATAGGAATTCCGATTTAATATGTATACAGATAGCTTATTATTTGACTACCATAACCTAAAGGATATGGTAGTTCAATTTGTACCGAGCTTATTGGAGCTTGTTATGAACATTTAAAAGATAAGTTTAAATTTAAATTAGTAATTGAAAATAAATTATTTAAAAAAAGAAAAGTATTGTTTCCAGATAATGTATTTTTGTCTAATGTTGATATTATTTTTGCAAGTAAGAATGTTCTTGAGTCTAAGATTTATATGATCCTCTCAAGAAAACCATATCCTTTAGGTTATGGTAACTCAAAAAGAGAAAGTGGAGGTAGTTTAAATGTCAGATAAATATATTTTAGTAGGCGTAAGAGATGGTAGTATTATTCGACATGCTTCAACGCCTTGGGATAATTCTAATGATGTTTTATTTTATCCTGATGGTACTCCTGTAAATACTGGTAATTTAGGTATACAATCTATTTCTGCAGATTTATCTTTTTCTAATTCTGATTTTGAAACAACAACTTTAACTATAGCTTCTAAAACACCTGTTATAGCAAGAATAAGATATTATTTATCCGCTTCTTCTACAAATGTTTTTTCTTCTTTATGCGATTTAGTTGCTTTTTTAACACCTGATTTTTATTTTAAAGAAAGTCTTGCTTTCTTTAAAAGTAAATTAGTTAGAACCATACTTACTTCTTCAGTAAGCTCTGGAGATACCATTATTGATTTAGCAGATGTTACAGATTTAAGAACACAAGATTTAATTATGATAGATCAAGAAGTTTGTAGAATTAAATCTATAGATGAAACTAATAGTCAAGTAACAATTTATGAACCTTTAACATCTTCTCATAATTTTAATATTCAAGTTGTTAATATTTTAGAAGCCGGTGGTTTTGATTATTTTAATACAGATTCAACTTTAAATCTTTATTTAGGATTAAAATTTTTAACGAGTGTAACTGAAGACGTGCATATAGATATTGATTATAGGCCATAGAGGTTTTTCATGATTAAACCAAGTAATTTTTTAAAAAATGAATACTGGTATAATATTTATGAAGAACTTTTATGTTCTTATGAAGATTTTGAAACTCATGATTGGGAAACAAATGGCGAATGGGAAATATTAAGGGGCAAATTCGCTTATCATTCAGATAATGAAAGAGGTCATTATATACAATCAAGAAGCCGTTATTTTGAATTAAGAAATTTGCATTTATATGATACTGGTTCTTTAGAAATGTGGTTAAAAAGTAATGATAATAAACATACTTATATTTATTTTGATGATCATTATAATGATGGATGGTCGTATTCTAGAGGCTATGGCCTTAACATTCGACCACATCATAATAAAGGAAGTTTAGTATTAACTAGATGGACAGAACAAAATACAACTGAATTAGCTAATGTAACAGTACATACTAGAATTAGAAATAAATGGATTAAAGTTAATATTGATATTTCTTATGTTGGTTTTAGTAAAGAAATAAAAATTTATATTAATGATGTTTTATATATAGACGTTATAGATGATACTCCTCTAGGAGGGGGAGATACTTATTTTTATTTAGATAGAGTAACAAAACTAGATGGCGTTAAAATATGCGGCGGAGGTTAATATTATGAGAGTAGCTATACCTAAAGGCGGACAATATGATGGTGTTATATTAGCAAATAGAGAATTATCTAATATACCAGAAAATGCTATTGCACCAGTTCTTAATTGGGTTGATTTATTAAAAGTACCAGAAAGCTATAGAATAGTAGATGGTAATAGCGTTAGAGAAATGACTGATGGTGAAAAGAAAATTGTTGATAATAATAATTTGCCTCAGTTAATTTCTAATAAAATTGAAACTATTTTAGATAGACTACATAATGAATTATTGCCTAAAGGTTTTTCTTTTGAAGGCCATAGATTTTCTTTGTTAAAAGAAGACTTAGCTTTTTGGAATGGTATTGCAAATTCGGTTGAAGTTTTGCATATAGCTAATTGGCCAATTGGTGTTTCTGATTTAACAGGCACTCCTTACATGTTAACATCTTTAGATCATTATAAACAGTGGTATGGTGCAGGGCAATATCAATTAAATACGTGGTATGAACAAACAAGAGCTTTAGTAAATCAATGTAAAGCTGCTACTAATATAGATGAATTAAATGCTGTTGTTGACAATAGGGAGTAATCCATGAGTCATTTAACTGATTATTCTTTTAAGGTAATAGAAGCTAATTCATGCACTACGGAAACAAAATTTTTTTGCAGAGATGAAGATTGTATAATTGTTGATACTTTACAAATATCTGATGTCTTTAATAAAGAAGTAGGATTATGCAGACAAAGTGATGCTAATGATAATGCTCTACCTAATTGTTATACTCATATTCATCAATCACAAACATCACCTTTTATATCATTAGCAGCTGTTGATAATACAAATAATGTAACTTCAAAAGCTGAATTAACGGATACTGGAGTTAAGTTAAGCTCTTATAATAATTTTTGTTGTTCATTTGTTAATTTAACTCAGGACACAATGTGTGTATATTCAAATTGTGGCCCTGTTAATATTTGTGCTTATAATGGAATTTATTTTAAGCCAAACATTGCTAATTGTTCAGAAATGTGTAATGTAAGAATGCTTATTGAACCTTATCAATTTGGTTTTGAAATACAAAAGTGTAATTGTGATACAAATGTTTATTGTTCAGGATCATGGTTTCATTTAACTAATAATAGTCTTCATGATAAAATCGAAGATGCAGCTACTACTAAATGTTCATATATTAATATGGATGGTTCTTATTCTGAATTGAGTATTAATGATACTGATTATGATTCTTATTTAACTATAAATAAATATAATTCAACAATTTTTAGCACAGGTTCAAATACATCGACGCTTTATTCTGATATACATGCTGAAAAATCTGGTGATAATTGTTGTATAACTGCTTTAAATTTAGAAGCAATAAAAGATTGTTATAGTGGTTCATTAACATTAAATGAAAATAAAATATTTTTTTCTTATAGCAGTAATGACTCTACGGCTCATATTAGCTTATGTTGTATTATAGATGAAGGTTTAGGTGTTTTTTATGGAAATTCAACACATGATTCTAATATAACTATAAATTGTGGAAGAACATCTATTTATGGATCAACAGTTATTTTTTGTACAACTAGTACCTGTCAAATAGGGCAAAATCTTATACATAATTATTTATGCTCAAGTGGCTGTATAGGTTTAGGTACAAATAGTGATTTTTCATCAAGTTATTTTCTTATATGCAAAACAGGAACAAATCCTAGATTTTATCCTCAAAAAATTTCAACTTATACAGGTATTATATGTTTACCTACAGGTCCTTTAAATTCAGGTACTACTCATGTATATTCTGATACAAATTGTTATTGTGTAATTTCAGGTATAATTGTATGTCAACTATAATAAGGGTGGTTTTAAATGAAGAAAAATTTTAGCTGTGTTTTAGCTTGTGATAACGATCATCATATAGATCGATTTATTGGTTTATGTGATTGTATTACAAGAAATATCCAAATACAAAATAAAGTTGTTTTTAGAAAGTTAACTGATTGTGTTAGTGGTAGTAATGAATTTAATTTTTGTGATGAAGGGTATATACATATTTCTTCTGGATCATCATCTATTCAATCAGGATTTTATGATGATTATTTAGATATATGTGCTAATAATAAATCATATAGATTTGAATTACAACCCACTTTTTCTAATGAAAATACCATTTTTAAAAGTGAACAATCTTGTATTTTTTTATCTGCAAAAAGTCACTCTAGTGAGCAATCTACACAAGTAACTATTCTTGATACAACAACTAGTGAAATTTTTAAAGTTTTATCTTCTATGAATGATCCAAGTACGTATGAGTGTTCTTGTTTATTTGTAAATCCGAATACGCATACAACATTTATTCAAGGGGTTTCTGATGATTCTAGTTGTTTTAAAATGCTTAATAGCGGATCTTCTTCGACATTTGAATTATGTTCAACAAATGAATGTTTTTTAGTAGGTAATGGAGAAATTAATGTAGCTTCTAATATTAATAATGTACATGTTGGGCAATCATATCAACAATTTTCTATTGATTCTGCTAGCGCATACCTAAATTGTTTTACTATTCAATTTTCTTCACCAGCTTTTAGTGAATATATTTGTGTAGATTTTGATTCTTTTATGATGTGTTATACAAATTGTGGGCATATTTGTTTTAGCGGACAAAAATTTGAGATGCATCATGCAGCTTGTTCTTGTGTGCAATCTAATTTTATATGTATGGATAGTGATATTCAAACCGGTCAGTGTTCTCGAATAGTTGTGTGTACAAATAAAGCATATATAGGAAATCAATGTCATTTTAATTTAGGTCATTTTCTTATCGATTGCGATGGTAATTCATATACAGGAGTTTTAAGTTCTCTTAGCAGAACAGGAACTTATTATTTTGATTATGATACTAATAATGGTGGTATAACTTGTATGCATAATTGTAATTTACATATTTATGAAGGTTTAGTGGTGGAGGGATAGAAATGGGTTTTGTTAATTTAATAGGTAATGATACTGATGATAATATTAAAGCTATTATTCAATGTTCAGAAAGTGTTTTAGAAAGTTGTGTTTTATATGCTGATTCCCTTTTGCAATCAAATGATAATTATAATTGTATTAATGATGCTCCTAATATGGATTTACAACCAACAGCATTTTCTTTATCTAGTAATAATTCTTTTTTTAATATAAATACTTCTTCTATTTCTATTTGTAATCAAGATTCTTGTGATTTAAATGTTTATAATTATTTTATTCATCCATTAAGCATAGAATTTTGTTTACAAAGTCCTTATTTTTCATCTAATGATGGGCAAAGCTCTGGATCTATTTCTTTTATTTCATGTAATAAAACTATTTCTTTAGTTCCAGTAGGTATGACTATAAGTCAAGATTCAGAAAGTATAGCTTTTACTAAAGATAATTTTTATATGCACTCTGTAGATAATTCTTCATATTCCTGTTTTGACCAAACTTTATCAGGATTTACTGTTTTAACAGAAAATTCTGCTAATAAAATAGCTCAATATTATCAAACTAAAAATTGTTTTTGTTTATTAGCTCATGATTCTTCTGCAAGTAGTTATAATTGTTTAGTAATAGACCCAAATAAAATAGAATCTGAAGCTTATGTATCTGATGATTGTAGAAGTTTTATGATTCTTGATTCAACTAATAATTCTTCTAATTTATATGTTAAAAGTGGAGGAAGTTCTACTTCTGTAGAACTTGATCAAAATAAAACTAAATTATTTATATATACAGAAGTACCAATTAATTCGACTGATTATGTACATTTTGGTTCTACAACTACACTCAGCAGCAGTGGGGTTCAAATAGGCGAGCAATATTCAAATGATAGTAGATTTATTCTTTCTTCAGGTGGTAATTTACATTTAGCTGGTTATTTATGCATAAATAATTTTATAGTTGATTTAAGAAGCACTTCTTGTGCTGTAGTTGATCAATTTTATACTGCTACAGAAGGTTATGTTTTAGGGCATAGTTTAAAAGATGGGATTTTTAATTTTATTGTATGTGCTGATAGGTATTGTCATAGTGATGGTAGTTATTATTGGACTTGTGTAAATCGTTACATTAGATTTTGCCGAGGTTTTATAATTTCTTGTGGTTAGATTATAGTTTAAAACCAAGATTAAGATTTTGAGAAAATTAAATAAAAACACAATAATTGACAGGGTTCAAAAGTCCTTTAGTTAGGATTAATATAAATTAAATAAACTTGTTTAGGAGGTAAGCACAAATGGCTTATGTAAAATTTCTTCGTTCTTCAATTAATCCTGATGAATTTATACAGCACAGTAGTGTTGATGATTCATTACAATTAAAATCTATTGAGTTAACCGTAGCTCAAGGTACAGCACCTATTGTTGTAACATCAACAACTATGGTGAATAATTTAAATGCTAATTATCTAGGAGATTCTCCAATAACTGATTTTATGTTGCTTGATGGTTCACAGCCAATGGCAGCTAATCTTGATTTTGGTGGATTTAAAGGTATAAATGCAGCAGACCCATCAGGTAGCCATGATCTTGCTACAAAAAATTATGTTGATAGTGTTGCTTCTGGTCTTGATCCAAAAGCAAGTGTTAAAGTTGCTACAACAGCAGCAGATGGTAATATAGACCTTACAGGAACAGTTACACCAACAACTGTTATAGATGGTGTAACTCTTGCTGATGGTGATAGGGTTCTTATTAAGAATCAAACAGATGCTAAGGAGAATGGTATATATGTTTATTCCTCAGTTGATAATAGTTTTACAAGATCGGAGGATATGGATGGGACACCGTCTAATGAAGTATCTGGTGGCAATTTTACTTTTGTGGAATCTGGTACTGTTAATGGTGCTTCTGGTTGGGTTGTTTTAGGTGATGGTATATTAACAGTTGGATCAAGTGATATTAATTGGTCACAATTTTCTGGTGCCGGTCAAATTTTAGCAGGTGCTGGTTTATTAAAAAATGGAAATGAATTATCAGTAAATACTGATAATGTAACATTAGAGATAACTAGTGATGCTCTTAATGTTAAAGATGCTGGTATATCAACTGCTAAGATAGCAGATAATGCTGTTACTACAGCTAAAATCGCAACTGATGCTGTTACAGCTAATGAACTTGCTGATAATGCTGTTGATACTGCTGCTATTGTAGATGATTCTGTTACTGCAGCTAAGATAGCTTCTAATACTATTACTTCTGCTGAATTAGCAACTGGAGCTGTTACTACTTTAGAGATAGCAGATACTGCTGTTACTACAGCTAAGCTTGCAACTGATGCTGTTACAGCAGATAAATTAGCAGATAATGCTGTTGATACTGCTGCTATTGTTGACTTAAATGTTACTACAGCTAAGATAGCAGATAATGCTGTTACTACAGCTAAAATCGCAACTGATGCTGTTACAGCTAATGAACTTGCTGATAATGCTGTTGATACTGCTGCTATTGTTAATTTAAGTGTTACTACAGGTAAAATAAATGATCTTGCTATTACTGAAGGTAAGATTGCTGATAATGCTGTAACTACTACTAAGATTGCTAATGATGCAGTTGATAATACTAAGATTGATTTTGGTTCTGGTACTAATCAAGTTAATGCTACAGATGTTCCTACTGGT